>Ga0302326_10006587_pt1 | contig 26023 bp, 19 predicted proteins | sample Palsa_T0_3_FD_202264 | JGI IMG/M metagenome (GOLD analysis project Ga0302326, IMG submission 202264) | Peat permafrost microbial communities from Stordalen Mire near Abisko, Sweden - Palsa_T0_3 | ecosystem: Environmental > Terrestrial > Soil > Palsa > Peat permafrost | place: Sweden: Abisko... | reverse complement strand
GGCGTAGATGGGCCTCACGCCGTCTTGGGCCCGCACATCGCCAGCGAGCGGCAGCTTTCGTTTGGCGGGCAGCGCGACGGGCGCGATCGGAAGCTTGCGGGGGCGTATCACGTGGTGGAGAGCTGAATCCCCGCGCTCTTGAGCATGCCCACGAGGCCCGACTTGTCGACGGACTTCATCCACGCCTCTTTCGGGTCGACGAGCTTCTTCTGCACGAGCGCGAGGAGCGAGTCGTTCATCGTGACCATGCCCGCACCGCGTGACGTCTGCATGATGGAGGGGATCTGGAACGTCTTGGCTTCGCGAATGAGGCTCGTGACGGCCGAGTTCCCGAGCAGGATCTCCATCGCCGCGACGCGCCCGCCTCCGATCTTCTTGCAGAGGACCTGCGCGATGACGCCCTTCAGGGACTCGGCGAGCATCACGCGGATCTGCTCCTGCTGATCCGTCGGGAACTGGTCGATGATGCGGTCGACCGTCGAGATGGCGGTCGTCGTGTGCAGCGTTCCGAAGACGAGGTGGCCGGTTTCGGCCGTCTCGATGGCGATGGAGATGGTCTCGAGGTCGCGCATCTCGCCGACGAGCACGATGTCCGGATCCTCTCGGAGCGCGGCACGGAGAGCATTCTTGAAGCTCTTCGTGTGCTGCCCGACCTCGCGCTGGTTGACGAGGCACTTGATGTTCTTGTGAACGAACTCGATGGGATCTTCGATGGTGATGATGTGGTCGTTTCGGTTCTTGTTGATGAAGTCGACCATCCCCGCGAGCGTGGTCGACTTCCCCGACCCCGTCGGCCCGGTGACGACGACGAGGCCCTTCGTCAAGAAGCACAGGTCGAGCACCGCTTGCGGCAGCCCGAGCTTGTCAGCCGGGATGATCTCGATGGGGATCTGGCGCATGACGGCCCCGACGCCCATCCGATCGACGAACACGTTGACACGGAAGCGCGCGAGGCCCGGCACCTCGTACGCGAAGTCCGCATCCTTCTTCTCCTCGAAGTCCTTCTGGGCCTTCTCCGACAGGATGGGCGTGACGAGCTGAAGGATGGCCTCGGACGTGAGAACGGGCCGCTGGGTGAGGAAGTGAATCTCGCCATGAATGCGCAAGACCGGCGCGCTCTCCGACGTGAGGTGGAGATCGGACGCTGACTTCGACATCATCTCTTCGAGTAGCTCGTCGATGGGGTTGATGAGGTGCTTGGGCGACGTCGACTGCGGCTTCACCGCGGCCATCGCGGGAACGCTCGCGTACGCACCCTGCTCGGGTTTGGGCGGGGTCGGGACTGCCGGCGCTGCCGTCGTCTTTGGCGCAGGCGCGCGCTTGACCGAGATCGTGAGAACCCCGGCGACCGTTTGAACCTGGACCTCGATGGGCTCGCCCTTCCGCTCGACCTGGGCCGTCTTCTTTTCCTTTTGAACGGCGACGAGGTCCTTTGCGTCGAGCACCTCCGCGGCGAGGGCGAGCAAGCTCGCCTGCTGGAGCGGCTCGCGACCGATCTCGATGCGACGCCCGGCGCGCATCAAGTAGATGCGCTCGCCAGCGACGAGCCTGACTTCGTCCGCTTCGGTTTTCTTCAGTGCATCGACGAGTGGATCGAGCCTCGACAAGGTGTGCTCCTGGCTATTGCCCTAGATGTTTATCGAGATGACGTGGCGCTTGTTGACGTAAGCGAGGCCCGCGCTGTCTTCGAGCGCGAAGAAGTCGTCCGCCCCATTGAAGAAGTCCGAGAGGCGCGCGCCTTGGGCGTGCTGCACGGCTCCGTCGAGGGTCTTTCCGTTCACGAGCTCGACGTGCACGAGGTCGACGGCGGGCGAGACGTCGTCGTGACGCGGCGCGATCTCGCTCATGACACGCACGAGCACGATGGCGTCCCGCGCGACGAGCTCCCCCTTGCTTCCCTCCTCGTCCCGTACGGGCACGAGGCGGCGCGTCGTGTTCAAGAAGTCGTCGAGTGTCTCGGGGCCCGCGCGTACGGCCGACGTGATCGAGAGCGAGAGCGTGCCGCGCATGGCACGACCGGTCACGAGATCGACGCTGACGAGCACGGGAAGCGTCGGCAATTGCCTCGGGTCGTCGCTCATCGAGCGCGAGCATACCGATCTCTTCTGCTTGACGCACGAAAGCAAAGACTCCACGTTCGCCATCGTGCCCGGAGCAAGACGACCATGAGCGCCCCCAAGCCCATCCAAGCCATCAACCGTTACAAGGCGGATCTGCGCGAAATCGCCTTTCTCCTGTTCGAGCAGTTCAACGTCGGAGAGCTGCTCGGCAAGCCGCCGTTCGAGGCGTGGGGCGAGGACGAGGTGCGAAGCGCGCTCAGCGAGTGCTACCGCTGGGTCCGCGAGGTCGTGGGGCCCCTCAACGCCACGGGCGATCATGAAGGGTGCCTCGTCGAAAACGGCCGCGTCATCACGCCGCACGGCTTCAAGGAGGCGTGGAAGAAGCTCTACGAAGCCGGGTGGAAGGCGATGGGAGTCGACCCCGCCCACGGTGGAGCGGGCGCTCCTCGCACCGTGCACATCCTCGTCGAGGAGATGCTGTCCGGCTCGAACGCCGCCTTCAACATGTACCCCGGCCTTGCATACGGAGCTGGCGAGGTCATCGAGGCGTTCGGCACGCCCGAGCAAAAGGAAGTCTACTGCGCGCGCATGTTCGGCGGGACGTGGGGTGGCACGATGTGCCTCACCGAGGCCCAAGCCGGAAGCGACGTGGGCTCGGCGCGTACGACGGCCAAGAAGAACGCCGACGGCAGCTACACCATCTCCGGCACCAAGGTCTTCATCTCCGGGGGCGATCACGATCTCGCGGAGAACATCATCCACCTCGTGCTCGCGCGGGCGGATGGCTCACCTGCTGGCACGAAGGGCCTCACGCTCTTCATCGTGCCCCGCATTCGCGTGTCGGCGTCCGGCGCGCTCGGCGAGCCCAACGACGTGACGCTCGGCACCATCGAGCACAAGATGGGCATCAACGGCTCGGCCACGTGCGTGCTCAACTTCGGCGAGAGCGGCAAGTGCATCGGATGGCCGGTCGGCGGCGAAGCCGCGCTCAACCGCGGCATGCCGCAGATGTTCGTCATGATGAATGGCGCGCGCATCGCGGTGGGCGTCCAGGGCATCGCCGTCGCATCGAGCGCGTATTTGAACGCGCTCGAGTACGCCAAGGAGCGGCGGCAGGGCTCGTCGATCGCCCACTGGAAGGACGCCACCGCGCCACGCGTCGCCATCATCGAGCACGCTGACGTGAGGCGGATGCTCCTCGACATGAAGGCGCGCGTCGAAGGCATCCGCGCGCTCGCCATCAAGCTCACCAATCACCTCGACCGCGCTGCCCTCGCGAAGGAGGAGAAAGACAAGGCGTACCACCAGGGCCAAGTCGATCTCCTCGTCCCGCTGCTCAAGGCGTACGGCTCGGACCAGGCATTCCGCATCTGCGAGACCGCCATCCAAACGTACGGCGGCGCTGGCTACACGCGTGACTTCCCGGCCGAGCAGTACTGCCGCGACGCGAAGATCTTCAGCATCTACGAAGGCACCAACCACATCCAGGCCATGGACCTCGTCGGGCGCAAGCTCGGCCAGGCCGGGGGCGCGAACCTCCAAGCGTTCCTCGATGACATCGGCAAGTTCGTCACCAAGCACAAGGACCACGCAACCCTCGGCGCCCAAGTGAAGGCACTCGGCACCGCCCAGGAAGCCCTCGCGGGAAGCGCGATGAAGCTCCTCACGTGGTTTCAGACGGGCAAGATGGACATGGTCCCCCTCTTCGCCAACCGTTTCCTCGAGATGATGAGCGAGCTCTCGGTGGCCTGGCTTCTGCTCGAAGGGGCCGCGATCGCCAGCGACAAGCTCGCAGCCGCAACCCCCGCGGACAAGTCCTTCTACGATGGCAAGCTCCACGCCGCGCGGTACTACGCACGCACGGTCTTGCCGCACGTAGAGCTACAGGCCAAGCAGATGAACGACGAGGACAGGTCCCCGCTCGACATCTCCGACGCCGCATTCGCGACCGTGTAGCCGTCTCGGTCGCTCTGGGGCCGCGACGGGCCACCATTTCGGGAATGACTTTTCCCGTAGACCTGCTGTCTTACGTAAGGCGTATGTCGAGGGTCACCACAGCGGCGCTGACGATTGGCCTCGCGTGCGGCGCGTCGCTCGCGTTTGCGCAGTGCGGCTCGAGCCCAACGCCCCATACCGCCTCGCAGACGCCCAAAGTCGTCGCATCCATCGCTCCGCCCGTGTTCGGCGGGCCCGACGTAGATGCCCTCCTCGCAAAGGCGTGGGCTGCTCGTGGCGTGACCCCCTCCGCGGCCGCAGACGACGCGACGTTCCTCCGCCGCGTCTACATCGACGTCGTCGGGACCATCCCTCCACCCGAGAAGGTCACCGCGTTCATCGCCGATACTTCACCCGGGAAACGAGAGAAGCTCGTCGACGAGCTTCTCGGCTCGCCCACCTATGCCGAGCACTGGGCGGACTACTGGGAGGACGAGCTCATCGGGCAGGCGCGCGCGCAAGACATCGACCGCTTCGCGCTGCGGCTCTGGCTCCGCGATCAATTCACCAAGAACACACCCTGGGACAAGGTCGTCTTCTCGCTCATCACGGCGACGGGGCAGAACACCGTCGGCGGCGAGAGGTCGAAGTCGATGGGCGAGGCCGCGAAGGCCATCGCGGCGAGCGACACGCCCATCAACGGCGCGGTCAACTACGTCCTCAAGTTCCGCGACACACCGCAAGACTGGGCAGGTAGCGCCAGCAAGACGTTCCTCGGCGTGCAGATCCAGTGTGCGCAATGCCACGACCACAAGACGGAGAAGTGGAAGCAGCAAGACTTCCAGAAGTTCGCCGCGTGCTTCATGCGCGCCCAGACCGTGCCGCTCGATGGCCCGATGATGAAGGGCCTGAAGCGCGCCCTCGTACGCGACATCGATCGCCCGCTCCCGCGCTTCATGAAAGACAACGACCTCGCCGTCATCGGGCGCGCCACGCCGACCGCGCTCGATGGCACGGCGATGGGAGGCACCTTGCGCGAGTCGGTGGCCACGTGGATCACGCAGAACCCGTGGTTCGCCCGCGAGGCCGTCAACCGCGTATGGGCGCACTTTCTCGGGCGCGGCTTCATCGATCCCATCGATGACATTCGCCCGTCGAACGCCTCCGATGCGCCAGAGCTCGAGGACGCTCTCGCCAAAGACTTCACCGACCATCACTACGACTTGAAGCGCTTGATGCGCATCGTGGCGCTCTCTCGCGCGTACGGGCTCTCCACCGTGCCGGCGCAAGGCTCACCCCAAGACACGAAAGTGCCGCCCGTCTTGTGGAGCCGCTTTCGCACCTCACCGCTCGGACCGAACGAGCTGCTCGATGCAGTCATCGACGCGACCCAGGTCGACGACGCGCTCCGGCGTCTCGGGCGCTTCAACGTGGAGGAGCTCACCGAACGACTCCGCACGCTCTACGGCTTCGTCTTCGACGTCGACGAGGAGTTCGACCGGCCGACGTTCGAGGGCACAATCACCCAGGCGCTCATTGGGCTCAACGGCAGGCTCATCGCGGGCGGGTCGACCGCGCTCCCGGGCACTGCCGTTGCCCGCGTCGCACGAAGCGAGATGACCGACGCGCAGAAGGTGGAGGCCCTCTATCTGCGGACGCTGTCGCGCAAACCATCGGCAGAAGAGACCGACACGTGGACGAAGTATCTCGCCAATCCTCCGGCCCTCTCCGAACCGGACCCGACGACCAAACCGCCGATGCGCAAGAACGGTGGCAATCGCGGCAAGGGACAGTTCCGTCCGAGGAACCCCGGTGATCCGCTGGCGCGCGTGAACGAGCGCGTCCCCGAGACGCGCGATCCCAAGGTGGCCGCCGTGGAAGACTTGATGTGGACGCTCCTCAACTCGTCCGAGTTCGTTCTTAATCACTGAGGCGATGACATGAACAGACGACACTTGTTGATGCTCGGCGCGGGTGGGTTCCTCGGAGCGCTGCTCTCGCGGTACTCGCGTGCGGATGGGCCCGTCCGCCCGCCCAAGGCGAAGGCGATCGTCCTGCTTTGGATGAACGGCGGGCCAAGCCACCTCGAGACGTGGGACCCGAAGCCTGGTCACGCGAATGGTGGGCCGACGAAGGCCATCAAGACGTCGCTCGCGGGCCTCTCGGTGAGCGAGAACATGCCGCACATTGCGCAGATGGCGAGCAAGCTCACCGTCATTCGAGGGATGTCGAGCAAAGAAGGCAACCACCAGCGCGCCCAGTACCTGATGCACACGGGCTACGCGCCGACCCCGACGGTCGTGCATCCTTCGCTCGGCGGTTGGGTGAGCAAGAAGCTCGGCGCACCCACGAACGGCCTTCCCGCGTTCGTCTCGCTCGGCGGGCCGAGCTTTGGCGCGGGGTTTCTCGGCGTGTCGAACGGTCCGTTCGTCGTGCAGAAGGCCGGCGCCCACCCGGACAACGTCGCACCGGAGACCGCGGGTGATCGCTTCGCGCGGCGGCAAGCGCTCCTCGCCCAGGCCGAGCAACGCTTCGCGCAGCAGAGCGCATCACCGATGGTCGACGAGCGTCGCGCCGTCTACGGACGCGCAGTGTCGCTCATGGGCTCTCGGGACGTCGGCGCGTTCGACGTCGATGACGAGACTCAGGCCGTGAAGACCGACTACGGCGACACGGACTTCGGGCGTGGGTGCATCGTCGCACGAAGGCTCGTGACGTCCGGCGTGCGCTTCGTCGAGGTCGTCCAAGACGGGTGGGACACCCACCAGAACAACTTCGAGCGCACGAAAGCCCAGCTCGGCATCGTGGACCCCGCGGTGGCGGCTCTCGTGAAGGATCTCGACCAGCGCGGTCTTCTCGCGAGCACGCTCGTCGTTTGGCTCGGCGACTTCGGGCGGACGCCTCGCATCAACGGCAACGAGGGTCGTGATCACTATCCGCAAGCGTGGTCGTGTGCGCTCGCCGGAGGCGGCACCAAGCCGGGCCTCGTGGGCGGCACGGACGCGGGCGGCGAGCACGTCGCAGGGACGGCCTATGGCGTGCCGGACTTGCTGGCGACGTGCGCGAAGCTCGTGGGCCTCGATCCGCGAGAAGAGGCCATGTCGCCCGTGGGGCGACCCATCGCGATCACCGATGGCGGGCAGCCCATCGCACCCGCGATGGCGTAACGTCTCGTCATGGTTTCGCGAGCGCTGTGCGCGCTGTTGCTGCTCTCCTCCTGCGGGAAGTCTCCGATGGGGCGCGTGGAGGACATGCGCGGAGAGCTCGCGGGTGACTCTCCTCGATGGGGTGCGCTGCCCGCGTGCGGCAACCGCGCTACGTGCGCGCGCGACGTCGCGGTGGCCATTGGTGCTCCCTTCGACGAGAAGAAGCCTGATCAGATCTCGGCTGCAGCGGTGGCGGTCGTCGTTGCGCGCGACCACCATGCGAGTGACGTGGGGTCCCCGGACGTGTGGCTCGCGGCGATGCGCAGAGCGAGTGGCCCCGGTGCGGACGCGTTGCGCCTCGCCGTGGCCCTCGGGATGAGCCTCACCGTGTCAAAGGACGCCCGTGCACTCGTGACCGATGAGGACGGACAGAGCTTCGTGCTTCACGTCGCCGCTGCAGTTCCCGGTGCGTGCAAGACCTACGACATGCTGGGTGGAGGAGCGAACCCGGACACGATGCTCCCGCAAGACTCACCGGACCATTCCGCGTGCGTGCAGAGCGATCTCGCGCGCAAGGACGGTCCGGGAAGCTCGTACGGGCAAGGCCTCTTTCGAGCCGCCGCGGGCGCGCTCGCCCTCTGGAAAGCCGCGCTCTCCGCGCTCCACGAGGGTAGCGGGCTGATGCAGGGAACGTACAAAGCCGCACTCGATCAGCGCCTCGTCATCCTCGACGCCGAGACCGGCAAGATCACGCCGAAGGTCGTCGCAGCGCCTGGCGGCAACATGTGGAACCACCTCGCGCAAGGGCACAATACGCCGCTCGTTCAGCTCGACGCGGGCGGCCGCGAGCCGCAATGAGGACTGCTCGCGAGCTCGAGATAAACGACGTCGATGCGGCGCGCGAACATCTCCCACAGGAACGGGGCGAGGTAGATGTTCAAGCCAGGAAACCAACCGAGGACCACGGCGGTCATCCCTAGCGATTTCGGCACGGGTGCCGTGAACGGCGTCGTCTTGCGCACTTCTTCGAGACCGGCCGAGACACTCGCGACGAGCGCGAGCTTCCAGAACCACGCGACAATCGGAATGAACGCGATGCCGAAGATGTGAACGGGCGTGACGTTGTCGATGGGGCCGACGCGGCGAAGCTCCACCGGCAGGTTGGACCAGGTCCGCTCGAGCCACAGAAGCTCGCAGATCGCCGCGATGATGCGCAGCACCATCGCGATGAGCAGAAGAAAGAGCGCGAGGATGAGCCAAAGGACCGCGACGTCGGTGTCGGACGGCGTCGCCATCCACTTGCGCAAGAAGATGCCGAAGCCGAACGAGAAGAGCACCGCGATCGTCGACAACACGAGCGCGATGCGCCGCACACGCTGGGCTGGTGCCTGGATCACCATGACCCGAGCCTCAGCGTAGCAACAAAACGGTGCAGCTTCGAAGAAGTCCTCGACTTGACCGTTCTGCGTCTTCTCGTCATGGATCTCGTGTCAAGACTCGATCGGTTCGAGTGGCTTTTGCGTTTCATCTTGTGACACCATCGCGGGGCGAAAAGTCATGCCTGCGAAACCGTCGAAACCTCCTCCGCCGGTGCGTTCCGCGCCGCCTGCTCCGGAGTCCAAGAGCATCATGCTCGCCGAGGCGAACTCGATCGACAAGCTGCTCGCGCTGACGGACGAAGGCTGGGACATCGACGAGCAAGTGCGCACGCTCCAGATCGCGTCGGGTGATCCGCCGTCGATGGCGATGCGTGGCGTCCCCGCAGCCGAGATGGTGCTGCCGAGCGCGCAAGATCTCGCACCGACACCGAGGCGCTCGTCGATTCCGCCGCCGCTCCCGAGGAACAAGTCGATTCCTCCTCCCCTTCCGCTTCCGGACGCAAAGAAGGTCGAGCCCCCCGGCAGCGCCGCGGCGAGCAAGGCCAAGGCTGCGCAGTCCGTGCCGCTACCGCATCTGAGCGTCAAGCCGAAGCCGCCGCCGGTGCCGAGCAAGAAACCACCACTGCCATCCAAGAAGGGGACCGCGGCGCCGCCGGCCGACTCGTCGGCCAAAGAGCTTCTGGCGCAGCCCGTGCGGGAGAGAGCACGGTCCGTGCTGGATCCGATGAGCGCCGACTCGCTCGTCGAGCTTCTCGCGGCTCGAATCGCGACGCTCGAAGCGGACGGCGACAAGGTCGGCCTTGCTCGCGCCCACGTCGAGCTCGCTGTCGTGCTCGAAGCCATGCTGGGTGACGACACGCGCGCGGCGTCACACGCGGAGCTCGCGCTCGTCGTGGATCCGTCCTACGCCGCGGCGCACAACCTCCTTCGCGCCAGGCAGCAAGGGCGCGCTCATGCAGCCGACCACTTGCGACACATCGAAGCGGAGCTCGCCGCTGCCTCCGCGGATGCGGCACGCGTGGAGCTTCTTGCGCTGCGCGCGCGGGCGGTCGACGGTCCCGCCGCCATCGAAGCGTGGGAGCGAGCGCTCGCGATCGCGCCACACCATGCCGCGGCGCTTCGCGGCCTAGAGGGTGAGCTCGCCGGTCGCGCACAGCGAGGTGATGCGACCGCGAAAGAGGCGTTCGCAGCGCACCTTGCACGCATGGCAGACGCCTATGCAGGTGACACGAAGCTCGCAGCGTGGCTCCACGTCGAGCGCGCGCGGATCCTGGAGTACGATCTCCACCGTGTCGATGCCGCGCGTGGTGCGCTCGAGCGCGCGCTCGAGCTCGATGGCAGCGTCGGACCCGTCCGCGACGCGAGCGTGCGTTTCGTCGCCGCGCACGATGATCCTTCGGCGCTCGCTTCGCTGCTCGAAGAGGAGGCACTCCTCGAGAAGAACCCTGCGCGGGCGGCCCGCGCAGAGCTCGACGCCGCGTGCCTCGCCGCGTTCCGACTCGGAGACCCAGCACGGGCGACCACGCTGCTCGACCGCGCGGCCGCGCGCGCACCGACGGAGCCTTCGGTCGACAGGCGGGTGCTCCAAGAGCTTCTCCGCCTTCACGAGGCATCTGGCGATGACACGGCCATCGCACGCGTAAGGCGGGCGCGGCTCGAGCTCATCACCGACCCATCGGCTCTCGCAGAGGAACATCGAACGCTCGCAGCGCTGGCCGAGAAGGCGTCATCGCTCGAGGCTGCGATCAGCCACGTGCAGTCCGCCATCGCTTCAAGCGACGATCCGACGCTGCTCGATCATCTCGACAGGCTCCTCGATGCGGCGGGACGCCACGATCAGCGCATGGCCCTGTGGGTCACCGAGGCTGCGCGCAACCCCGACGCGACGAAGCGGGCGCGCGCGTTGCTGCGCGCGGCTCAGATCGCTGACAAGCTCGGACGCCATCAAGACGCGGTACGGAACCTGCGCGCCGCGTGGATAGCGAGCCCTGGCGACGTCGAGGTGCTGGATACGCTATCGCGTGCGCTTTCGGCGCCGCCGACCGACCGGATCGCTGGTGATACTCGCGCGCTGCTCGAGCTCTACGTTCAAGCTGCCGAGCGCGCGCGCGACTCCGCTCGGCGCGTTGCGTATCTCGAGAAGGCAGCGCTTCTGTGGGAGGACGTCCTCGGTGATGCGTCGCGCGCGTTGAGGCTCTACGAGGAGATCCTCACGATCGAGCCTGATCGGCGTGGAGCGCTCCTCGGCCTGGCTCGCTGCGGTGAGCGGCTGCACGACGACGGTACCCTCGCGAAAGCGCTCCTCGCCGAGGCACGCCTCGCAGAGGACGGCGCCGATGTCCTGTCACTCAAGACGCGCGCGGCGACCGCCCTCGCGAAGGACGACCCGGCGCGATCGCTTGCGCTCGCGTTAGAGGTCCTCGCACAGGATCAAGATCACGCCGCGGCACGTGCGCTCGAGACGAGGCTCCATGAGGACGCGGGGCGCTGGGAGAGGGTGGCGGCATCCATGCAGGCGCGCATCGAGGGCGCCGTGCGACGAGGCGCGCCGAAGGCCGATCTCGTCGCACAATGGCTCGCGCTCGCGCACGTCCAGCGGGATCGATTGCGCGCGCCAAAGGATGCCATTGCGTCGCTCAAGGCGGCACGCACGGCCGATCCCTCGCACCCGGCAGCGCCCGAAGAGATCGCACGGCTGCTGGAGTCGAGCGGAGATGACGCCGCCTACCGCGACGCTCTCGCGCAGCTCGCGGACAGTTCGCAAAGCGCCGTCGAGCGGGCGCACTACCTCGTGCGGGCCGCGGAGGTCGAAGAGCTCAAGCTTCACGACGACGCGAGAGCCGCCGCGACCTACGCTCGCGCGCTCGTCGCGTATGGCGAGGACGAGCTGGCGGCGGACAGGCTCGGTCGTGTCCTCGCGCGGCGCGTCGCGCGAAGCGAGAGCTCGCAAGCGGCGTTCGGCGAGGTCTTCACGCATACGCTCAAACGCGCCGAGCGCGCGCAGGCCGAGCCGCGCGACGACGAGCGCGTCCAGGCATTCACATTCGCGGCGGCGTCGCTCCTCGTGGATGCGGGGCAGGAGAAGCCTCGTGCGATCCAGCTCCTCGAAGCGGTCGTGAAGGACGACCCTCGGCATGTCGCTGCGCTTCGGACGCTCGAAGCGCTCGCCCGCTCCTCGAACGACCTGCCCGCTTTGGCGCAATCGCTCTCGCGCCAAGGCGACGCGCTTCGCGACGTGCGCGCGCGGCTCGGTGCTCTCTGGGCGCTCGCCGCGCTCGAGGAATGGCGCCTTCCGCAGGGGGATGCGGGGCCCACGTACGCACGCATCCTCGATCTCGACGGGAGCGATCCTGGTGCGCTCGAAGCCACACTCCGGAGGGACATTCCCCTCTCGAGGCGCGGTGACGCGCGGGCGCGAAAGAGCGTCCTCGAGGCGCTGCGGGCACTCACCGAGCTTGCGTCCGACGATGGGACCCGCATCGCACAGCAGCTGAGGCTCGCCCTCATGCTCGAGTCGGCCGCCGAGGCCGCCAAGAGCACCGAATGGCTGCACGAGGCGCACGACCGCTATCGCGTCGCTCTCGGCATCGACCGGCTCTCCGTCACTGCGGCGACTGGGCTCGCTCGCCTGTCCGCTCGCATGGGCGACGCCGTTGGTGCGCTCAGCGCGGCGCTCTCGCTCGCGGAGATTGCAGCGCAACCCGCCGTGCGGGCGCGCTACCTGCTCGAGGCTGCCGAGCTGCTCCTCGGCTCGAGAGATGGCTTGGGCTCGATCCCGGAGCGGCGCTCCCGCGCAGGAGCCCTCCTTCAGCGCGCGGTCGAAGCCGACCCCAACTCGATCGTGGCGGCAGGACGGCTCTCGAGCGTCTGGAGCGAAGACGGCCACGCCGAACGGCTCGTCGACGTGTTCCGCTCCGCCATCAAGACCGCGACCGAGCCTGAGGCCATCGTGATGCTTGGCTCGGAGATCGCGCGGGTCGCTCGCGACGAGCTGAAGGATCTGCCAACGGCGATCGAGGCGATGCAGCGCGTTCGAGCCGCAGCGCCCGACCACATCCCGTCGCTGCTCACGCTGTCGGAGCTGTGCATCGCGCAGCGCGCGTGGGCGGAGGCCGTCGATGCGCTCGAAGCCGTCGTCACGACGAGCCGGGAGGGCGGCCCTCGCCTCACTGCGCTGTTCGCCCTGGCGAGCGTCTACGAGCGCGTTCTCGATCGCAAGGCCGACGCGGAGAGGGCACTCCGCACGGCGCTGTCGATCGAGCCGCTCAACCCACGCGCGCTCCGCGCACTGCTTCGACACCTCGCACAGAACAGCAAGGTCGACACGCGGACCGAGCAGGCACAGCTGCTCGAACAGCTCGCAGACGTCGAGACCGAGGTCGATCAGAAGTGCGATCTGCTCGCCGAGCTCGCGTCGATGCGCGCTCGCCTCGGCGACATATCGGGTGCCGAACGCGCGCTCGTCGCTGCCGTCGCCCACGCGCCTCACAACGCCAAGATGTTCGCGAGGCTCGCCGGGGGCTTCAAGACGCCTCAGGGTGCGATGGACGACATCGGCTACGCCCGCGCGCTCGAGCAGGTCATCACCGTTGGCCAGCGGCTCGGCCGCGTCGATGCGTCGTGGTTCGCGACGCTCGGGCAGATCGAGGTCGAGCGGCTGATGCGCGTCCGCGAGGGCGTCGCGCACCTGCTCCAGGCCGTCACCATCGATCCGAACATGCACGAGACGCGCTTCGAGCTCGCGACTGCTTACGCCAAGGCGCAGGCGAATCAAGACGCTGCACGCACGGTGCACGCGATGCTCAGCCCCGATCCGCGGCCGCTTCTCTCTCTCGCGGATCCTGCGTCCGCGCTCGCGCTCCTCGAGCGCAGCCTGAACGCGGAGCGGCGCAACGAGGAGGCCCTCGCCGTGAGCGAGCTCCGCGCGGTGTCTGGCGACGTCGACGACGGACGCTACGCGTGGCTCCGCGGCAGGCACCCGCGCTCGCTCGACGGGGCGCCGCCGGTGCTCGACCGCGCGACGCTCGTGACGCACGTCCTACCGACAGAGGGCCGCCACGTGCTGCTCGAGGTCGCAGCCGCGATCTACGGCATCGAAGCCAAGATGCTCCGGAGCGACGTCGCCGAAGTGGGCATCTCGGCGCGAGACCGCGTCTCGACGCGGGCCGGCCACCCCACCCGCGCGTTGCTCGATCGCCTGATGCGCATGCTCGGGCTGGAAGGCGTCGAGCTGGTCATCACACCGAACGTTCCGCGCACGCGGGTGCTGACGCAAGACGTGCCGTGGGTCGTGGTTCCGACGTCGCTCACGGACCTTCCGCAGATGGCGCAGCTCGCTGCGATTGGGCGAGCGCTTGCACGCATCGCGTTTGGCGTTCCGTGGCTCGAGGAGCTCCCCGGGCCACACATCGAGGCTCTCCTCGTCGCCGCCGCGCGGAACGCCGTGCCCGGCTACGCGCGCGATCTCGATCTATCGACCGAGCCGCTCATCGCGCAATACGAGGGACCTGTCCAAAAGACGATCACACGGCGCCAACGCAAGCTCCTCGAAGAGCTGGCTTCACACATCGCCGCTCCTCAGGGGCGGCCGCCGCTCGTCAATCACTTCGTGGCTGCCCTCGCGCGTGGGGAGCTTCGCACGGCCTACATACTCACGGGCGATCTGCTCGCGACCATCGATGACGTCCGTGGCGCGGACGCCGCGCTGCTCAAGGGGACGGCGGAGCCAGGTCGCGCGGCGCTCACGGCGGTGCTCGAGCACCCGTATGCGGGCGACGTCGCGCGCTTCGCAGTCACGCCCGAGGCTGCCGCGCTGAAGAGGCGCATGGGGACGAGCTGGGCGTAGACCAGCGGTCTCGGCGTCACACGTACATCGACTCGATCTCTTTGGCGTACTTCTGGACGATCACCTTGCGGCGAAGCTTCAGCGTCGGGGTGAGCTCACCCGTGTCGACCGTCAGCTCGTTCGGCAGGATCGTGAAACGCTTGATCGTCTGGACCCGCGCCAGTCGTTCGTTCAGCTTCTCGACCTGCTTCTCCACGTGGGCTCGGAACGTCGCACACACCGCGGCCGAGGGCGTGTCGCGCGCGCTACTGCCTGCCGCCTCCGCCTCTGCTGCGACGCGCTCGGGATCGAGCGTGAGGAGCGCGACGAGGTACTTCTGCCGGTCGCCGACGACGACCGCCTGTGCGACGACCGCGATCGACTTCAGCAAGCTCTCGACGAGCTGCGGCGCGACGTTCTCGCCGCCCGCGGTGATGAGGAGCTCCTTCTTGCGGTCGGTGATGCGTACGTAGCCGTCTTGGTCGACCTCGCCCACGTCGCCCGTGTGGAGCCAGCCGTCCTCGCCTTTCGCTTCACGCGTCGCGGCGTCGTCCTTCAAGTAACCGAGGAACACGTGTTTGCCGCGCACGAGGATCTCGCCGTCTTCGGCGATGCGAAGCTCGGCGCCTTCGAGCACCTTGCCCACGGTTCCCGTGCGGTATGCGTTCGGGAGCGATTGGGTCGCGGGCCCCGTGCACTCGCTCATGCCGTAGACCTCGTAGAGCGGAATGCCGAGGCTGAGGAAGAACTCGAGCGTGTCCTTCGAGATGGGCGCCGCGCCCGTCAGCGCGAAGCGACAACGATCGAGGCCGAGGCGCTCACGGACCTTCGAGAACACCAGCGAGCTCGCGAGCCCGTGGAACATCGGTCGCGCCTCGCCACGTTGCTCCGCGTAACCGGCACGTAGACCCACGCCGCGTGCCCACCGCGCGATGCGTCTTCGCAACGGCGACGCGTTGCCCGCTGCGGCTTGCATCTTCGCTTGCATCTTCTCCCACACGCGCGGCACGCCGAGGAAGTACGTGGGGCGCGTCGCGAGGAGCGCCTCGGGCATCTTCTCGAGGCTCTCGGCGAAGGTCATCGCGATGCCGAGGCACATCGGCACGTGAATCGTAAGCATCTGCTCGGCGATGTGGCTGAGCGGGAGGTAGCTCACGCCACAATCGCCGTCGAGGAAGCCGAGGGTGGTGCTCGCGTGCGCGGTCCAGAGGAGGTTCTCGTGCGACAGGAGCACGCCCTTCGGGTTGCCGGTCGTCCCCGACGTGTAGATGAGCGTGCACGCGTCCGTCGGCTTCTGCGCTGCAACACGCGCCTCGAGCGCGCGCGTGTCGACGTTCGCGCCTAGCTCGATGAAGGCGGCATACGAGACGACCAAAGGATCGGCAACGGGTTCGCCGCCCCATTGGACGATGCGTTCGAGCTTCGGCATCGAGCCCTTCGCGGCAATGACCTTCTTCGCTTGCTCGGCCGAGTCGACGAAGACCACGCGCGCGTCGCAGTGCGAGACGATGTAGGCGATCTGGTCGGGCGTGCTCGTCGTGTAGACGCCGGCCGGGATCGCACCGGCGAAGATGGCGCCGACGTCCGCATAGAGCCACTCTGGCGTGTTGTACCCGACGATCGCGACGCCTTCGCCCGGCGCGACGCCCGCGGCGATGAGGGCCTTCGCGACCGCACGGACGTTTTCGCCGTACTCCGTCCACGTCGTCTCGGCCCACTCGCCGTTGCCGTCCACCTCGGCGAGCTCCCGCACATCGTCGTCGTAGACCTTGTGACGGAAGGCAACGGCGCTCTTGCGCTTCGAGACGATCGCATCGAGCGCGGCAGGGATGGTGTCGGGAATCTGACCTGGCATGCACGCGTTCTAAATCACTTCGCTGCCGCGTGCACCGCCTTCATGCGCACGTGGACGACCTCGAGCGGGCGCTCCACCCCCTTCACCCGCACTTCGCTCGGGGCGGATATGACCAGGCGGTCGTCCTTCGCGACGTGCTCGGCGGCGCGTCGTTCGAGCACGATCTCGCCCCCTTCGGCGAGGTGCTGGAGGCGCGAGGCGACGTTCACGGTCGAGCCGAAGTAGTCGAGCGCGCCGTTGGCGGTGACCACGTAGCACGCTCCGCCGTAGAGCCCGAGCTTCAGGCTCGTGCGCTCGCCGTTCTTTGCCGTCTTGCGGAACGCCTCGAACGTGACGAGGCTCTCGACCGCCGCGTCGATGCAAGCGCGCTCGTCGGTGAACGCTGCCATCACGGCGTCGCCCATCGTCTTGACGACCGCTCCGTCGTGGGTCCGGACGGCGGCGCGGAGCACGTCGAAGTGATCGTCGACGAGGCGGAAGGCAGCAGCATCGCCGACCTCGGTGTAGAGCGCCGTCGACCCCGTGAGGTCGGAGAAGAGGATGGCGCAGCGCGCCACCTTGAGGGGCGTCTCGCGCTTGAGGAGGTCCGTCGAAAAGAGCGTGCGGAACTCGGTGAGCGTCGCAAGCTCGTGGGCGGTGGCCGCCGCGCTCGCCCAAGCGAGGCGCTCGACCTTGATGTGGAGCTCGTCGCCCGTGTCGTTCTTGATGGTGATGGGTGCGCCAGGGCGGGCACGCAGGTCCGAGGGGGTGATCGCACCGTCCCGAAGGCGGGCGGAGAGGGTTGCGGGACCATCCGCTACCACCTCGAGTGACGCGAGGGCCCCACCCCGCGCAAAGACGCGAAAGCGGCCTTCTTCGGACGGCGCGACGATCTCGGCTTCGGCGCCCGAGGGCACGATGATCTGCGTGAGCACGTGCGGCGTCCGCGCCGGACCGCCCATGCAGAAGAGCTGCGTGGGAACGCGCCGGACCTTGTCGTGCGGGCGAAACGTCACCTCGACGGCTCGGTCGAGCTCGAGCTCGAACGCGATGTCGCACAGCTGGCAGTGACCTTCTCGGCTGATGTCACCGAGGTCGCTGACTTCCTCGCTCGCGGTGCGGCAGCTCGGGCAAACGATCGCCCACCGGAGGTCGACGAGGCCTGCAGGCACGGCGTGGAGCATCGCCGCGAGGACTTCGCGCCGCGGCTCGTGCCATTCGTCGGCGAGCTCGAACGGCCGGATGCGAATGGCGTCGGCGTCGGGGCTCCGTTTGACGAACACCGCGATGCGCTCCGCGAGGTCCGGACGCACGGCCTGTTCCTTCAGACGCGCGAGCGCCGACGCGAGCTCGATCGCATCGCTCGGCGCGACGGGCTCGAGGAACGGGCTCGGCGCGTGATCGTGGACGTGCTTGTCGATCTCTCGCGCGAGCTCCACCATCCCCGCGACCGCGCGGCGGCCTCCAATCCACGCGATGGGCCGAAGCAGCACGCTGGTCGTGTCGGCTTCGAACGTGATGGTGAGCGTCGTCCCTTTACCCTTTGCCTCGAGCGTCCACCCCATCCGCAGCCACGCGAGCGGACCGCGCACGAACTTGCGGTGCACCCCGAAGCGCTTGGGGTGCTCCCATTCGTACGGGAACTCCTCGTACGTGACGGCGAACCCGCCCATGCGCGTTTCGGCGAGGAAGCGCGCCGCGCCGTGCTTGTCGTCCTCGACGGCACGGTAGTGAACGGGGGCCATCCCGATGAGCCGATTCATCCGGTCGGTGTCGACGAGCAGCGGCCAGACGTCCTCCGCGCGCCCCGCGAGATCAACCGTCGCCGTCGCGCGAATCGCGCTCATACACCGAACGTTACACGAGGCGCGAACTTGGTGCGTGCCTTGGTGCGAAGCAGCTAGACTCCCGCGGCAATGTCGAGGACGCGCATCGTCATCGTGGTGGGCCTCGTGATCGCTGCATCCGCGGCCGTTGCCGTCGTGCTCGTTCCGCGGTGGGTGAAGGCCCGGATCATCGCCGCCGCAGCCGCCAACGGCGTCGCACTCACGATCGACGATCTCTCGCTCGCCCCCGGTCGCACCCGCCTGAAGGGCGTTCGCGCCGCGCCGCTCATCCAGGGCGACACGAAGAAACTGCCGAAGATCACGGCGTCCGCCGCGGTCGTCGATGTGGAGCTCGACGGGCTGACACCTACGGCCATCACTGTCACCGGGATGGTCGTCGATCTCGATGGCTCGGCCGAGGACGTGCGCGCGGCCATCGCGGGCCGTGATCAACGCACCGGCGGTGGCACCTCACCCATCACGCGCGTGACGCTGACCAATGCGACCTTCACCTGGAAGCACCTCTTTCAGACGAACCTCGTTGCCATCGATGCAACCCACGTCTCCGGCAACGTCACCCGCAAGCCCGGACGGGCGCTCGGGGATGACTGGCACATCGAGACGTCGGACCTTCGCGCGTTCGACGCCACGAGCAAAGCGGCGCCATGGGCGCTCGTTGCCGACGGTGACGGGGCGGGCACGCGCGCCACGTTGACCCTCGCGCCCTCTGCGAGCGTCAGAGTCGCCGTGCCCGCGGCAGGCGGCCTCGACCTCGATGTCGATACGCCCAACGCATCCGTGACCGACCTCGGGATCCCGTCCGCCGTCCTCGGGATGTACGGAGACGAGACGAGCCGCTTCGAGATCCACCTGCATCACGCACAGGATGCGACGCACGCGAAGGGCACGCTGGTGGCGACGGCGAGCGACGTCTTCATCGGCGTGTCGACGGCGCGTACATCGCTCACGCTCGATGCACGTTACGCCGGAGACCCGTCGAAGCTCGACCTCACGGGAGCGTCGCTGCGCGCCGGGCCCTTCACCGGCACGCTCGAAGGTTGGTTTGCGCCAAGCGCCGGAGCATATAGCGTGCGTTACACGTCGGGCGTCGTGTCATGCCTCGACGCCGTGAAGGCCCAGATCACGAGCTACGGGGATGTGGGCAAAGGTGTCGCTGCGCTCGCCGGGATGCTCGGGCTCGATCGCGCGGTCGAGGGTCGGGTGATGCTCAAAGGCGAGGTCGAGATCGACGCGCATGCGCCGAGCATCAATCGCTTCGCCTTCCACACGGAAGGCGACTGCAAGCTCAGTTACTTACCTTTTTGAGCTTATCGAGCTGCGTCTCGAGGGCCGTGGCGACGGCCTTCGTGAGGACTCCTCCACGGGCCCATTGGTCGGCCTTCAGCAGCGTCGTGCCGGCGGCTTTGGCCATCTTCGCGCGGCGGCCGCGAGAAAGCGTGCCAAAGCGAGTCTGGGTGTCGGACGGAATGGGCCTCTTGGAGGGAGCGAGATAACCGCGCATGGCGCGGCGATATAGCATGTCGTAGGATGACATTGTGCGGCGATTCTTGGCGTTGCTTCTCTTCGCACCCGTTGGGCTTCTAGCCTGCGCTACGGGCTGGCAGGTCAATCCCTCCCGCGACTACGCGGTGGTCATCAACGGGATGAATGAAGACCAGTCGGCCATCATCATGGGCGTCGCGAGCGAGTGGCAGACGACGACCAACGGCTTCGTCACGTTCCACGGTGCTCCGTCGAGCGCATGGGGGAAAGCGGCGGGTAACACCGTGACCATCACCATCAACGGCATGCCCGGCGCGGAGATCCAACACGAGGACGGTGAGGGCGTGCTCGGTTACCAAATCGCCATGGGGGAGGACAGCTACGTTCAGCTCCCGAACGACGCTCCCTTCGCGAGCCTCCTCGCCGAGACGACGCGTCACGAGCTCGGTCACACGCTCGGGCTCAAGCACACCGGGGCCGGCACGATCATGTGCGCCGACATCCAGTGTGCGGCGCAGACCATCACGTGCGCCGACGTGCAGCAGCTCGCCGCCGTGTGGGGCTGCTACGAAGGCTTCACCAACGATCTCGCCGTCTGCGACGAGTGAGCGTTAGCTCGTCTCTGGTCTTCGCGACGTCCCGCCTTACGGCGGATCCGTCGACGCCTGCGCTGCCGCTTCGACGAGCGTGATGAAGGCGGCCTCGTCGATGCATTGCGTGCCGTACTTGCGCGCCTTCTCGGCCTTGCTCGAGCCGGAATTCGGGTCGGACATGATGAGGTAGTTGAGCTCCTTCGTGACGCCCGAGAGCACCGAGCCGCCGTGCTTCTCGACCATCGTCTCGTAGTCTTTGCGCGGTCGTGAGAGCGCGCCCGTGAAGCAAAAGCTCTTCCCCGACAGCCCTCCGCCCGCAGTGGGCGCGACCGGCACGACGCCGACGGCGAGGAGGCGCTTGATCTCGTCTTTGCGCGCCTCGAGACCGGCGGCGACGCTCTTGGCGCGAATCGCGCCCATGCCCTTGAGCTTCGCGAGCTCGCCTTCGGTCGCCGCCTGCACCTTGTCGAGCGTGTCGTAGCCGGAGCTGACGATGAGCTTGGCCGTTTCGAGCGCGAACTCGTCGATGCCGAGCGACGCGAGGAAGACCGGCAGCGTGAGGGGCAGCTTCGCGTGGAGGTTGTCGAGGACCTTCTTGGCGATGATCTCGCCGCGGCGCTCGAGCTTCGCGATGTCGTTGACCTTGAGCTTGTAGAGGTCTGACGGCTCGTGGACGAGCTTGGCCTCGACGAGCTGGGCGATGAGCTTCTCGCCCCACTCGTGGATGTCTTGCACGCCGACCCAGCGCTGGATGCGGCCCTCGACGAGCGCGCGGCACTCGAGGTTCGTGCACACGAGATACTCGCCGCGACGAATGAGCGCCTCCTTGCACACGGCGCACTTCGTGGGCGTCTCGGCGCGCTTGCCGTGTTTGACGACGACCTCCTCGAGGTGAGGAATGACGTCGTTGCGCCGCGACACGAGCACTTCGTCGCTGACGCCGATGTCGAGCCGCTCGATGTTCGACACGTTGTGGAGAACGACCGACTGCACCGTCGCGCCGCCGATCTCGACGGGCGCCACGGTTGCAATCGGTGTCACGCGGCCCGTCGGCCCCGTGTCCCACTCGATGGCGAGGACCGTGCTGATCTTCGCCATCGACGCGAACTTGTAGGCGATGGCGCCGCGCGGCCTTCCGCCGAGCTCGCCGAGGAGGTTCTCGGAGCGGACGTCGTTGGCGCGAATGACGAGGCCGTCGATCTCGTAGTCGAGGGCCGCGCGCTTCTTCGTCGCGTAGTCCTTCTGGATCTTGAGGACGCCGTCGAGGTTCGTGACGGTGAACGTCGGCACGATGAGCCCGAGCGAGGCGAGCCGGCGAAACTTCTCCTCTTCGGTCTTGTGCTCCACGTCGCCTTCGATGTCGTAGAACATCACCGTGAGAAACTCGCAGCCCTGGCCATCGTAGCGCTTCGACGTGCCGGCGGCCTTGTTGCGCGGCGGGCTGTCGTAGCCCGGGAAGCCGCGCTTCATGTCGGAGAGCTTGAGGATGATCTCGCCGCGAATGGAGACGTTGAGCGGCTCGGGGAGCTTGCCGGGCACGCCCTGCATCTTCTTGGCGTTCGGCGTGATGCGCTCGCCGACCTGACCGTCGCCGCGCGTGATGGCCTCCACGAGCTTGCCCTTCTCGTAGTTGACCGCGAGCGACAGGCCGTCGAGCTTCTCCGTGACGAGGAGGTTCTTCGAGATGGGTGGGAGCTTGCTCTCCTGGCCGAGCTTCTCGCAGAGCGCGGCCCACTGGCGGAACTCTTCCTCGCTGACGGCCTTGTTGAGCGAGCCCATCGGGATGGCGTGGCGCGCCTTCTCCCATTGCGTGACGACGACGTCTGCGCTCTTGGGCCCACCATCACTGACGGGCGCGCCGACGGTCGCGAAGATCGGGTTCTCGGGGTCGAGCTCGCGAAGCTCGTCCTCGATGGCGTCGTAGGCCGCGTCGGAGACGAGGGGTTGATGGTTGTAGTAGGCGTCCTTGTACTTCTTGATGAGCGAGACGAGCTCGTCGATGCGCTTTTTGGGGGTGGCCATCGGCACGGGAGGGTAGGCGAGACAACCAACCGGATCCAGAGGGGCTCGCACGGTGCGTCCTCGATCCACGTGACGCGGCTGTCGTGATGGCTGGTGCCGTGTCGACACGATCGCGCGGAAATACCGGGAATGAACGGGCGGCTGCCCTCGGCACGTGCGTTGCTTTATGGGTCGGCATGAAGACGCTGACCCTCGTCGCACTCGCCGTTGCCACCGCCTCGCTGGCCTCGCTCACCACCGGTTGCCTCATCGGCGGCGGGTGCGAGACCGCGGACAACAGCTACCGCACGCCCGTCACGTTCGACGCTTCGACCACCTTGGCGTTTCGGACCCCGTCGACCTGCGGCGTCATGAACCCGGCTTACACCGCGAGCGACACGTTCGCCCTCGAGCTCACCGGTGACAGGACCGTCGCCGTCCCCACGACCCTCACGGTCGACGTGACCGCGACGGTCGCGGTGAACCAGGCCGTTCCTCTCAACGTCACGGCCACGGGCAACGCCGCGACCGGGACGTCGGACGACGGCACCATCCAGTTCTCGTTCTCGGCGGGCTCCGATGCGGCCGCGCTCGACGCGACTCCGCTCGACTCCGTCATGGTCACCGTGACGGCGCTGCCCGACGCGGACGGTCAGCCGCTCGCCGCCGAGCTTCACCTCACGTTCCAAGACGGCCGCGCGCTCGACCAGACTTACATGGCGCCGGTCCAGAGCGCCTTCGTCCAATGCTCGACCGTCAGCGGCTCGAGCAGCTGGGTGCGGTGATACACTCGAGGGTGTGATGCGGGTCGGCACTCTCGCGCTCGTCGCTGCTCTCGTCGTCGGGTGCTCACCCGCAGCGCCTCCGGAGCAAGAAGTCGTGCTGCTCCCCTACCCCGAAGATGGTGGCAGCGTCTCGTGGGATGGGTGGGCGGGCACCTTCGTGCTCGACTACTGCGTGGAGTGTCATCAGCCGTCCGCGCCGTGTGGCGGGAGCGGATGCCACCAGCCGGGCGATCCTGCGCTCTTCGACTTTCACCAGCAGAGCGCGGTGGTGCAGCGAGCGCCCGTCATTCAATGCGGCATCTCCGTGCAGCAGGACCCGACGTGGGACTGCGGCACGACGCCTCCGAAGGCGTTTCCGATCCTGGGCATGGGCAATCCCCTCCCGACCGACGAGCAGCGCGGGATCATGGTCGACTGGCTCGACGCTGGCTGCCCGTAACGCGCCGGAGAGCTTCAAAGCACGGGGCGGGGCTTCGCAGACAGCGCCGCCTCGACGTCGCGTACGCTGAGCGCGAGCTTGCGCGCCTTCACGAAGGCCGCAAGGAGCGCCGGACGTATCGCCTGTGGGACGACGTTCATCGCGTCTGCGGCCGCGCACACGACGGCGTCGACTGCCTCGCGCGCGAGCTCGGGTGGCACGGTCGGCGGCGCGGGCGGTGCCGCGATGGGCGGCTTCACGACCTCGAGCCCGAGGTCCCGCAACGTCGTCTGGCCTCGGCGCGCGAGCGCGGCCGCGAGCGCGACGTCGACCGGGTGAACGCGGCGCGACAGCTCACGCCACGCGTCCTCTGTGAGCGAGGAGTGCCCGGCGGCCCACCGGATCCCGGTGCGAGCCGAGAACCCCAGCGCGCTCGCGAGCTCGGTCTGGTTCAGACTGAGCGCCCCACGGACCTCGGCGAGTAGCTTCGTTTGCTCCGACATGCCATGAGGGTGCCACATGTGGCCTGTTTGCACCATAGTTTGGCATGTTACCTCCCTCGCAACAGGACACACGAGCTTCGTAGCATGCCAAATACGCGTCGTACGTCGAGAGACTTACTCTTCGCACGCCACACATGCCACGAGATGTGACACGCACGCCTCCTGAAGTGACAGGAGTAACTTCATGACATGACATACTGGCTCGTGATCCAACGCGCGAGCTTCGTGAGCTGACACGGGGGCTTCGTGACATGACACGGGGGCTTCGTGACCTGACACGGGAGCTACGCGACACGCCTCACGAGCCTCCCGACACGACACGGGAAGTTGCCGACAGGACTCACGAGCTTCGCAACATGACTCGGAAGCTTCGTGACAGGACAGACGGAGGACGTTCAGCCGTTCTTCTTCGCGAACTCGTCGATGAGCTCCGCGAGGGCGCGCGCCCACTCGACCGGCACGGCGTTGTAGAGCGACGCCCGCATCCCGCCGACGGCGCGGTGACCCTTGAGGCCCACCATGCGTCGCTTCTTCGCCTCCGCGAGGAACTGCTCGTCCATCGCCTCGCTCGGCAGACGAAAGACGACGTTCATCACGCTGCGGCTCTCTCTCGCGACCGGGAGGCCATAGAACCCAGCGTGTGTGTCGAGCGCGTCGTAGACGAGCTTGGCCTTCTCGCGGTTTCTCTTCTCGATGGCGGCGAGCCCGCCCTCGGCCTTGATCCAGCGCATGACGTTGCGAATGAGGTAGATCGCGAACGTGGGCGGCGTGTTGTAGAGCGAGTCGTTGTCGGCGGCGGTGCGGAGCTGGAAGATCTTCGGGATGTCCTTCCGCCCCGACGCGACGAAGTCCTTGCGCGCGAGGAGGACGACGATGCCGCTCGGCCCGACGTTCTTCTGCGCGCCCGCGTAGACGAGCGCGAGCTTCGAGATGTCGGTCTTCTTCCACATGAAGTCGCTCGACATGTCGCACACGAGGGGAGCACCGCGGCCATCGATGATGCGGTGAAACTCGACGCCGTGGATGGTCTCGTTGCTCGTGTAGTGGAGGTACGCGCACCCGGGCGTTGGCTTGATCTCCGAGTCGTCGGGGACACGCGTGAAGTCGGTGGAGGCTGCGACGTGGACGTGGCTCCCGAGCATCTTGCCGACCATCTCGGCCTCGGCGACGGCCTTCTCGCCCCATGCGCCCGTCACGACGTAGTCCGCGGTCTTCCCCGCATCTGCGAAGTTCATCGGCACCTGGGCGAAGAGCTGCGATGCGCCGCCTTGCAAGAAGAGGATGTGATGCGTGTCGGGCACGTTGAGCAGCTCGCGCATGAGCGACTGCGCCTCGCGATGCACCGCCTCGTAGTCCTTGCCGCGGTGCGAGTGCTCGAGGACCGACATGCCCGAGCCGCCGAGCTCCACGAGCTCGTCACGCGCGAGCTCGAGCGCGGAAAGAGGAAGCGTCGCCGGGCCCGCGTTGAAGTTGAGAGCGCGCATGCCCAAAGACGTAGCATAGGATGCCGCCCGTGAGACGCTGCTGCGCCGCCATCCTGTTGCTCGTCGTGGTCGGGTGCGCGCGGCGACCCACCCCGACCGAGTGCGACGCGATGCTCGACCGGTACCTCGACATGACCGAGGACGACGATCCGGTGTTGACGACGCTGACGGGCGAGCCGCGTGCAGGGGTCCGCGCCGAGCGCATCAGCATCCGGCGGGCGTCGCTCGCTTACCTCGAGGCCGAGAAGCGATGCGAGGCCGAGGTCTCCCGCGCCGAGCACGCATGTGCGATGAAGGCCGGGTCGGGCAACGATTGGGAAGCCTGCTTCAACCCGTGACGTGGTAGGGTCGGCGCGCTCATGAATCCCAAGGTCATGAAGCGCGTGGTGCTCATCGCGGCGGTCCTCGCGGCGGCTTGCGGCGGGTCCACGCAGCACCCGCCGGTGCAGGAAGTGCCCATCGATCAAGGTGGCGGCCACACGTCTTCGGAGCTCCCGCCGGACGAGGTCGGCGGTGATGCATCGGTGACGACCACCAGCACCGCCCCCACGGGGACAGCGCCAACGGGCGTCGGACCGCAGTCACTCGACACGCAGGCGCAAGACGCAGGGGCAGCGCCGCAGGGATTCGTCCAGCACACGGGCGGCCTCACGGAGAAGGAGTGCACCGACGTCGTCATGACGTTCGCGAAGCTCGACGCCAAAGAGAAGCACAAGACGGCAGTGCCTCAAG
>Ga0302326_10006586_pt1 | contig 26023 bp, 18 predicted proteins | sample Palsa_T0_3_FD_202264 | JGI IMG/M metagenome (GOLD analysis project Ga0302326, IMG submission 202264) | Peat permafrost microbial communities from Stordalen Mire near Abisko, Sweden - Palsa_T0_3 | ecosystem: Environmental > Terrestrial > Soil > Palsa > Peat permafrost | place: Sweden: Abisko... | reverse complement strand
GCCATCGGTGCGGCAAAGCCGCGAACCTCGATGGCGGCAGACGTTGTAGAACGCGCGCAGGACACCTCGGCGGTTGCGTACGACGAGAATGCTCTCACCGACGATATCGAGCACCAGGTAATCCCCGGGCTTCGGCAGCTGCTCCTCGCGGCCGGCACAAAACCATTCACGGCAGAAGATCCGTTCCTTCTCCAACTGAAAAGTATCCTCGGAGTAGTACCAGTTCGATGGCAAAGTCTGCTCGAGCCCTTTCACAGCCGACGCTGACAGTTCCTCATTCATGGCACGCTGCGCTCCGTGATCCATCGTCGTACAAGAGTGGGGCCGTTGGCAGGAGGGGACTGTCACGCAGATATGGAGCACTCTCGGTGGGGCAATCGAGCTCGCGTGCGTAGCGATGGCCGCTGTACACGGCATGAACGATGGCCCCCGGTGCGAGCGCATCCCCGATGCGGTCGACTGAGACGATGCCCGCCGCTGCAAACTCCCCTGCGCGAGCGCATAGCGCGTGATACAGCGCATCGCTTGCGCGCCGTACGCCGACGATCACGATCGAGCGGCACGGCAGGCGCCGTTCCGTGCCGGTGAAGAGATTTGCGATGGTCGCCTCGCCGTCCGCGAGAGCGGTGACGCGCGACAGGGTGAGCACTGCGACTCTCGCCAACGCCAGAGCCCGATGTACCTGTGGCTGCTCGTTCGTCATGATGGCCCAGGCGGATGCGTGTCCCGCAGGCGTCACGTACGTCACGCTGTCTGCGCTGCGCGCCAGATGTTCTGCGACCAGGCTCCCCATGTAGTAGTTGTCGAAATCGAACACGACGATCGGCCCTTCGAGCGTGACACCGGCGGCGATATCGTCGGGCGTATAGACGTCGGGCCCCGCAAGTTCGCCAACCGGCAGTTCGAGCGTCGAGTACAGGGATCGTGTCCAGCGCGCTCCGGTTGCGATCACCACGCGTGGATGCTCGAGGCCAAGAATGTCGTCCACCGAAAGCTCGTTGCCCGGGTAAAGATTCACGTTCGTCAGACGCTGCAGCTGGCCGAGACGCCAGTCAAGTACCCTGCCCCAGGTGGCAAGCCCTGGCAAGCGAGTCTCGAAACGCAACCGGCCGCCAAACTCACCAGCCGACTCGGCGAGGGATACCGAATAGCCGCGCCGCGCGATACTCAACGCGCATTCCAGGCCCGCCGGACCTCCCCCGACGACGAGAACCGCCGAATCGCTTCCCGGCGCGGCGAAGCGCTCGGGGTGCCAGCCGCGACGCCACTCTTCGCCGATCGTCGGATTCTGTGTGCAGCGCACCGGCACGCTGTCATGCCAGCTCGCGATGCAGATGTTGCAGCCGATGCACTCGCGAATGTCCTGCTCGCGACCTTCATCGATCTTTCTAGGAAGAAACGGATCGGCGATGGACGGGCGCGCCGCGCCGATCAGATCGAGCACGCCGCGCCTGATCTGCGACACCATGGTATCCGGGGACGTGAAGCGACCCACGCCAACGACGGGCCGGGTCGTCAGGCGCTTGACGAAATCGATCACCGGCTCATGACTGCCTTCGCTCGAAAAGCGCGACGGCGCACAATCGGTGGGACTGGAGTCCATCTTGACGTCCCACAGGTCGGGTACGTCTGCCAGTAGCTCGACGAGCTCATGCGCCTCGGAGAGCGCGTGCTCGCTGGGCCGCCCCCGCAGCTCCTCAAGGCTGATGCGCAGCGCAACCGCGCAGGTTGCACCCACGGCCTCCTTCGTCACTTCGAGAAGCTCGCGCACGATGCGCAAGCGGTTCGCAAGTGTTCCGCCGTACGCATCCGTGCGCCGATTCCACTCCGGAAGCAGAAACTCGTACGGCAGGTAACCCATGCCGGCATACACGTAGATGATGTCAAAGCCCGCGCGCTTGGCCTTGCGCGCGGCTTCCGCCTGCCAGCGCAGAAGATTTGCAATATCCGCGGCATCCATCACCTTGGAGCGCTGATTGGCCATGAAGCCGACGTGCGTCGCCATCCAGGAAATGCCTGACGGCGATAGCGGCGGCAGGCGGCTCGTTCGGTTCGATACCGATCCGCCGCCGTGCCAGAGCTCGATCCCGGCAAGCGATCCGTGCTCATGAACCGCGTCCGTCATAAGTGCATGCGAGCGCACGTCGTTCTCGTCCCAAAGGGCGGCATAAGGCAGTGGCGTGTCATCCGAGGACGGATGTACCGATACGTAACCGGTACACACGACGCCCCAGCCCCCTTCCGCCTTCGTGCCGCGAAAGCCCGCGCGCATGCGCGGCATCGTGTTGGTCATGCCGCTCGCGTGCGGCACGGCGTAAAAGCGGTTGGGAGCCGTCACGGGCCCGATGCGTACCGGCTCAAAAAGAACATCGAAACGTGGGTTACGCGCCACATCCAACCCCGCCAGCCCGTGCAATATTGAGTATAGCCAAAATATCCGCGGTCGCGACTTATTTATCGGTCGTTCAACAATGGCAAGTCGCCACCCACGCCTCATCGCGGCATCAAACAATTCGCCGCGGCAATCAGCGCGTCTTAGCGTCAATCTTCTTTGCAAGCTCCGCGAGGTCAACATCCTCTTCATCGATGGAGATTTCGAATGACGCATCCTTCGGCTGCAGTTTCGGTTTTGCAATTGGCTGGACTGCGGCCGGTACGACGACCGCCGCACGATCCTCGGGGGTCGTCGCGACAACCGACGGGCGTTCCCAATCCTTCTTCTGCGCCATCCAGCGCTGGTAACGATCGAAACTCCACATCCCGTGCTCCGCCCCCGACTGAATAACCGTGGCGAGCTGGCTGAATTGCCCGGCCCGAATCGTTCCCTTCGCAGCGGAGCTGGCCATCAGCACCTCACAGCGCGGCACCCGCAGCTGGTATTCGCCGAGGAATTCCAGGCGCTGGCAAACAACGCCCACCAGACAGTCCGCGAGCTGCGCCAGGATGCTGCCTTGGATTTCAGAAGAGAATGCCATGGCAATGCGGCTCAGCGCCTCGGCACATGTCGATGAATGCAGCGTGGCGAGGACCAGCTGCCCGGTCTCCGCGGCATTCAGCGTGAGGCGCATCACCTCCGGAGTACGCATCTCGGTAATCACCAGCACGTCGGGATTCTCGCGTAGCGCATCGATAATTGCCTGTTCAAAGCTAGGCGAATGCGTCGGAATCTCGCGTTGCCTAATAAAGGACCTGCGGTTTGTAAAGAGGTACTCAAGAGGACTTTCGATCGTGATGATATTGCGCGCAACGGCGGAATTGAGCTCACCGATCAAGGCCGCAAGAGTCGTCGATTTGCCACTGCCAGTCGGTCCGGAGACGACAATGAGCCCGGTACGGGCGTCTAGCAGCTTGCGCAGGTCCGGATGCAGGTTGCACGCGCGCAGGCTGTCGACCGAAGATGTCAGCAGTCGAACTGCCATCGCAATGCCGCGAGCCGTCCGGAAAAGATTGATTCGACACTGCGCGCCAGCCGCCCTAATTGATATGTCGGCGGATCCGCGCGCGACAAATTGATTCCACGCAGCCGGGCCCAGCAGTTCCTTCCCCATTTCAATCAGACGCGCCCCGGGAATCGTTTCGCCCACTGTGAGCAGTTCGCCCTTGACCCGAATGACGAGCGGCGTCCCCGCTTCCAAGTGCAGGTCACTCGCGCGCAAGGAGCTCGCTGTGGCAATCAGATCATTAAGTCCCATGGGCATCCCCTGGCAGCGCCGACAGGATAGCAACGCGCGAGGCGGACAACCTGCCGAACCGCCAAGAATATGGCGCAGTCACCGCACAAGCTCGCACTCTGCAGCTAGACAAAGCAGCGCGCACCGGCTCGTCGTCACTGCGTGACCGGCAGATCCATTGAAGTGCCGGTGTAGCGCGTCCAGATCTGTGACTTGCCGAGCATCGATATTCCGATGTAGCCACGGACTTTGAGACTGCCATTTGCAATGAGCTCAACGAGACATTTGTACGTGCGCCCGCTGTCCGGTTCGTAAATGCTGCCGCCAGACCACTTGCCGTCTCCGTCGTAGTGGAGTTCGCGCAAGATCACCTGGCCGCGCAGAGGTTTGCCGCGCTGTGACGCGTCGGGATTTTTCTCATCCAAGCGTCCGGGATGACTGCCTCCGACGATACGACCCTCGTAGATCACGCCCGCGGCGACGCTGATTTGAATGATTCCGTCCTTGGGTTCGGTCAGCCAATTGCCGAGGATGCGCGATTGCTTTTCATCGCTGGCCAGAACGGTGAGTGCGACTGCTAATAATAGGATGAGCGCGCCGCTGCGCCTTCGCCATCGTGTCACGATCTACCCTCCATGCTGCCGCGAGTCTCGCAAGTCTGCGGCAACGAGTCATGGCCGCAGCCGCAGTCGCAGCCGTTCCAACTCTAACCGGTAATTCCCCGCGATGATATGATCGCAATACTCAGCGGCGCGCAGCACCGAAAACACTTAGGAAGAGCCGTTCTCGAGAGTGTGTCAAGTGGTGCTGATTCGTGATGGATCACCCCGAATGCGAGCAACGCCACATTCGTTAATGCTTCGCGGCTATATCGGGACTGAACGCGAATCCGCACCACCAGGCGATCGGAGCCATTGATATGCGCCAGCCAAGACTGAACACCCGCTGCGTGCGTGCCGCACACACGCCTGATGCAGCAACCGGAGCGATTGCGCAGCCTATTTATCTTACGACGACATTTGAGCGCGACCCCGACGGGGCCTATTCGCGCGGCTATCGCTACAGTCGCGAGGGTTCGCCCAACCGAGCGGCCCTCGAGTCGTGCGTGGCGGCGCTCGAAGGCGGCATGGGTGCCGTCGCCTTTGCTTCCGGGTTGGCCGCGAACATGGCCGTGTTCGAACTGCTGCACGGTGGCGATCATGTGGTTGCACCGCTCGAGGCCTACTACGGCACGCTGAAACAGCTGCGCGAGCATGCGCGCGAGCGCGGCATCGTGGTCGACTTTGCCGACTTCAATAATCTGGCCGCCGTCAAGGCGGCGCTCACTGCGCGCACCCGGCTGCTGTGGATCGAAACGCCCACCAATCCGCTCTTGAGCATTACGGATTTGGCGCAGGCGAGTGCCATGGGACATGAGGTCGGTGCACTGGTTGTTTGTGATAACACGTTCGCAACGCCGGTATGCCAAAACCCCTTCGACTTCGGGGTCGATGTCGTCGTGCACAGTGGTACCAAGTATCTCGGCGGCCACAGCGATGTGCTGAGTGGCCTCGTCGTCGTTCGTGAGGACGGCGCGCTTCTTGAGCGGCTGCAGAGCTGGCAACGCCTGAGCGGCGCGGGACTTGGGCCGTTCGATTGCTGGTTGCTCAGGCGCAGTATCGCAACCCTCGGCATCCGCGTGCGAGCGCAATGCCGCAGCGCGCTGCTGATAGCCGAGTACCTGAGCACACAGCCGGCCGTGGAGCGTGTCTATTATCCCGGATTGCCACGGCATCCGGGTCATGCGGTTGCCGCGGCGCAGATGCACGATGGATTCGGCGCGGTGTTGTCGGTGTGCATCGCCAAAGGAAGTGCAGCGGCATTCGAGACCGTGCGCCGCACTCGTTTTTTCACACCCGCGACGAGCCTTGGCAGCGTGGAGAGCCTGATCGAGCACCGCGCATCGATCGAGGGCCCCGGCTCCACCACTCCGCAGAATCTGCTGCGCCTGTCGATCGGCATCGAAGACAGTGAAGACCTGATTGACGATTTAGCGCAGGCGCTAGTTTGACCCGATTGCCCTTACCGCCGGGGTGGGTTATGCGACCTGCTACACCGCGCTGCCGACAACCTACAGTTGAGCGAGCCGCTTTTTAAAAGCGTTGATGGCGTTTCGCTGTTCGCCGAACCGACGACCGTGCGACTTGCGACGGAGTCCGTGTTACCGCTGGGCGGGATTGCGTTTGCCGGCAGTCGCTCAGGAGCTAGGGTCCGGAGCGCCCACCACCCCAGGCGTAATTCAATTCAAGTCCGATGGTGCGCGGCTGGTTGGTCACAATGCGATTCAATGCCGGTACGAAGAACGATATCTCCTCCGGATCTCCGAGGTCGGCGCGCTTGTCGAACACGTTGTCCACGAACAGGAACACCGATACCTTGCGGTCGCTTGCCCAGCCGCCGCGAATCTTCACGATATCGCGCGAGGGGACAATGTTCTGATAGAACGTGACGTCGGTCATCGTGCCGGTGTACTCGTTGGTGCCGCGCAGGACCACGGCATAGTCATCCGAGATCGGGTGCCGATAGACGATCGAGGTCGTCTCGGTCCAATCAGGCACGTCCTGCACACGTTGACCGTCGACGAATCCCGCCCCCGCCGCCGCCGCGACGATCTTGGCATGCGTGTACCCCATCGCGGTGGTGAAGGTCAGCTCGGACGTCAAGGCGGCGCTCGCTTCGAGTTCGCCGCCATAGATGTGCGCCGTGCCGGCATTGGCGGTGTACGTGGCACCGCATGTCTCGGTCACCAATTGCTGAATGCCCGTCCAGTCCTCGTAGTACAGGGCACCGTTGATGGTCAACCGACCATCGAACATCCGCAGCTTCTCTCCAGCTTCGTAGCTCCAAATGCTGTCGGGGCTGAATTGCAGCGGATTTGACTGGCAGGTGGATGGTGGTGGAGCGTTACCGCCGCCCGGCCGAAAGCCTTTGGAGCCCTGCACGTACAAAGTCAGGTCTTTGGTCGGTTCATAGGACAGATTGAGCTTGGGATTGACGCCGTTGTCAGAGGCGGGCAGCGAATACGTAATTGGCGGCGCGGGACCGATTGGACCGTTAATAAGGCCGCCCGATTCCGCAAGATCCTCCGTGCTCTTATATGAGTAGTAGCGCACGCCCGCCGTGATCTTGAAGTTGTCCGCAAAGCGGTAGGAGGCCTCGCCGAATCCGGCGTACTGCTTAAGATCGTTGTCGAAGGTCAGGTAGAAGTAAGACGGTACGGTTAACACTCCGGTGACAAAGGGACTTGGCGTGCTGGTTCCGATGGCCGTGTCCGATTTGTAATCCTCATAGAAGCCGCCGACGAGCCATTGGAACGGACTATCGCCTGTCGACGTCAATCGGACCTCTTCGCTGAATTGGCTGGTGTAATCGGTCTCGAAAGCCGTGAGTGGTCCCGCGTTGGCGAAGGTGACGCCCGGCACACCGAAGAGCGCCGTGAGGAAATCCTGCGCAACCTCCGAGGTGTCCTGTTCAAGATGGGTCTGGCGACGGTAATACGCCGATGTAGAACTGATCTCGATGCCGCCGAAATCGTATTTGATCGGCAGCGTGAAGAGCTCAAAGCTGTCGCCATAAGGCTCTGTCTGGTCGAACGGCTGGTAGTGCGTTTCGTATTTCACGCCGGGCGGGCTATCGACGAAGTTCGGGGCACCCTGCGTGATCGTCTGCACGAAGACGCTCGGCGTGACGGTCAAACCGTCCATGGGGAGCCACTGCAGCGAGGTGCGCACACCCTGCACCTGTTCCCAGTTGGAGTCCCTGTAATCGTGCTCAACGGGTGCGGCCACGACGTTGCCGCGCGTGAAGCCGCCATTGGTCTCGAGCGGGAAAGGATTCAGAACCACCCGGTCGATCCAGCCGTCGGTGTAGCTGTCGGTCCCGACAATGCGCAGCGCCAATTTGTCGTCGACCAGCGGTATGTTGATCATGCCGTTCGTGGTGTAGTTCAGGCCGCCGTCCTTCGTGTCCGAAGCTATGGCCTGCGCGCTCAGCGCGAATCCCGATGGATCGGGCTGATTGGTCACAAGCTTTATCGTGCCGCCCATCGAGCTTGAGCCGTACAAAGTGCCCTGCGGGCCGCGCAGGACCTCGACGCGGTTGAGATCGTACAAGGTGGGATCGATCACCACCCGGCCCAGGAGCGCCTCATTCGGCGGTGTCAGCGGAGTGTCGTCGAGATAAAAGCCCACCGTCGGCGCTTGCCCGCCGGAGGAAGCGACGCCGCGCATCTCATACTCGGTCTGGCCGGGCCCGGAATTGCGCTCCGACACTCCGGGCGTCTCGTAGCCGACTGCCGACATATCGGCAAGACCAGCGGCCTGGAGCTGGGCGCCGGAGTATGCCGTGATGCTGAGTGGGGCCGACTGGACGGTCTCCGTGCGCTTTTCCGCAGTGACCACGATCTCTTGAAGGCCAGAGGTATTCGCATTGCTCGCCAACGTCGCCTGCTGTGCCCATGAGCGCGGCGCGACTCCAACCGCCAGCACTGCAGCGGCGAGCGTGACGCGGCAAATCAAGCCCACACCTTGCCCCGCGATTTCGCGACCGGACGCATCCGAGCTCTTCACCATGGCGCTTTCCCCTTGACTTCTAATCCGGCCACGCGCCGGGGCGGTGCGCCCGCGCCGACCTTGCTGTCGCGCGCGCACTTGTGCCGGGGACCATACAACGCCGCTCGGCCGCGGACAAGCCAATGAGATTGCTACGTCGATTTCTCGCAATCTAGGCGCTTGGTGGCGCCGCGGTCGTGCGGCGATGCGAACGCGCGCCGTACAACCCGTAGATGGCAAGCCCGAGCAGGAGCCACACACCAAAACGCCACCACGTGGCGGCCGGTAAGCCGACGGCCATGTAACCGCACACCAGAACCGCGCCGATGGGAACCGCCGGCACCCAGGGAGTTCGGAACGACCGCGGAGCTTGCGGATATTTGGCGCGCCACACGAGAACTGCGACTGCGACGGCGACGAATGCCGATAACACGCCGATCGAGACCATTTGCCCGAGCAGGCTGATCGGCAAAATTGCGCTCAGCGCGGCTGCAACGACGGCGGTCAACACGGTCGCGACGGCGGGAGTCTTCTGCGTTGCGTGCAGACGCGCGAGCGGCGCAGGAAGCAAGCCATCCTCGGCCATCGCGAAGAGAATGCGCGCCTGCGCCATGAGAATCACCAACAGCACGGAGACCATGCCGATCGTCGCTCCGATCTGCACGACGCGCACGAGCCAGTGCAGCTGCTCTCCGGCGGCGTCGATCGCCACGGCGACGGGATTGGCTACATTGAGCGCACGGTAGTCGACCAGACCAGTCACCACGAGCATCATCGGCGCAAACAGCACCGTGCATATCGCGAGCGAGCCGATGAGTGCGAACGGGACGTCGAGCTGCGGCCGGCGCGCTTCCTGCGCCGCCACCGCGACCGTGTCGAAGCCAAGATAGGTGAAGAACACGACGCCGGCGCCGCGCACGACCCCGCTCCAGCCGAACTCGCCCCAGACTCCGGTGTTCTTCGGCACGAAGGGCACCCAAAGATGGGGGTTCACATACGGGGCGCCAAATACAATGACGAGAGCGATCACGCCGAGCTTGATGAGCACGATCACGCCAATAACGGCAGCCGAGAGCTTGATGCCGCGCATCGCGAGCCAGGCCGTCCCGGCGAGCACCAAGAGCGGAAGTATTGCCTGCACCGTGCGCGCGGTTGACGGCTCGGTGAAGCTGAAGAGTCCGGCGAAATAGGCGGCAAACGCCTGCGCAACGATAGCGGCGGCGAATAGATACTCGAGGATCAGAAGCCAGCCGACGAGCCAGCCGACGAGGCGGCCAAAGGCGTGCGTGCTGAATGCATAGGCGCTTCCGGCGCTCGGAAACATGGCGGAAAGCTCTGCATAGCACAGGCCCGCCAGCGCACAGCCGAGCGCCGCGATCATGAACGAGAGGGCAATCGCCGGCCCTGCGAACTGCGCCGCCGCTGGGCCGGGAATGACGAAGATGCCCGATCCGATGATCGCACCGATGCCGATGCCAAGCAGTTGCCAGCGGTTGAGGACGCGGAGCAGCCCCGATGCGCCAGCCGCTTCGCTCGTTTCGGTCACTGTAGGTTCCGCGCGCCACGTACCAGGAATTGTTCGCTCATCAGGTCAACGGAATGAGAGTCGGCGATGGACATTACGACGAGACACGCAGATTCGGCAAAGCAGTGCTCAACGCAAGCAGGCTCTGCACATAGCTCGCCGCAATCCACAGATTGAAGGCGTCGTCGCGGCGCGCGAGGATGGCTGGACAGTCAAACAGCACGACCGCGGCACACTCCCGATCCGTGAGAACCGCCGCGACGTCGATGCTCCGCGCGAGCATCCGCTGCGCATCATCCGCCGCAACCCTCAGTTCGTGCCATTTGCCTTCGACGTCAATGAGCATGCCGCATCCGGCATGTTCGAGCGCTACGACCTGCTGCAGTACGGCCGGCGCGGGTGCGGGAATCAACCACCGATCGGGTGCGAAGTGCAGCACCGTCGGCCGGCCTGGGCCATCTCGCAGCACCTCGCCCGCATTGGCGGGCCATGCGCTGAAGACGGGCGCGTCGACGGCTCGGCCGGGATACGCGCCAAACTCGAAACAGGATGCCGCCGGCAACGCCGCCATCGCCGCTGCCCTTAGGCCCGCAGCCGAAGCGCTCATCCCTTCACCCGCTCGCCCGCAGGGTCGAAATGAACGCTCGCAGTCACGCGCACCGAAGTCTCCAGGCTGCGCAGCGGATCTCGCGCGAGCACGATCGCCCCTTCGTGCGCCAAATCCCGGGCAAGGAGCGCAAGCCCAATCCATTGCTTCAGCGCCGGGCTGTAGACGCTCGACGTGACGTGGCCCCGCGTGCGACTCTTGTCATCGGTCGCGGTCAGCTGTGCGCCGCCGAGAAACTTTGCGCTCCCGTCCGCTGCTCTGAGCCCAACCAGGACCGGGCGATCAGCCTGCGAAAATGCTGGCCGAGCTAAGAGATCGCGGCCGACGCACCGACTGTCCCCTTCGAGCCAGCGCTCAAACCCCAGATCAGCGGGCGCCGTCTGTCCGTTGAGCTCCGCCCCCGCAAGATACCCCTTCTCGACGCGCAGGATGTCGAGCGCCTCAAGACCATAGGCGTTCAAACCGCCGTGCACCAGCGCCTCCCATAGGGGGACCGCGATCCGCGCACGGCAGTGCAGCTCAAATGCGAGCTCGCCCGAGAAGCTCGCCCGCAGCACGCGCAGGTCCGTGCTGCGCCACAGCGCAGTTGCGAACTCCATGTGCCGCAGCCCATCGATGCTCGCGCCCCATTCAGCGCCAAGTACCTTGCGCAATGTCGAGCGGCTCTGCGGTCCGGCGCAGACGATCACACTCCAAGCTTCCGTCACTTCGGTGAGTGTGACGCGCCTCGTTGCCCATTCGGCATCGCGCCAGAACTCGAAATGCGACAGCACCAGTTGTGCATGGCTCGAGCTCGTAGTTGCGACAAACCGATCATTTGCGAGCCGCAGCAGAATGCCGTCATCGAGCACGATGCCATCCTCGCGCAGCGCCACCATGTATTTGCTGCGCCCAACCTTGAGCAGGCTCGCACGGTTCAAATACATTCTGTCGAGAAACGCCGCCGCATCGACGCCTGCGACCTCGATCTTGCCGAGTGTTGAACCATCAAAGATGCCGCCGTAGGCGCGAACGCGAGCCGCCTCGATGACACCCGCACTGAACGCATCATCGCCATTCGCGCGATAGTATCGGGGGCGAAGCCACAGGTCGGCCGACTCGAGTACGCCGCCATGGGCCTCATGCCAGTCGTGCAATGCCGTGCGCCGCGTCGGTCGCAGATGTCCGGCCAGCCGGTGCCCGGTGAGCGCCATCAACGTCACGGGCTGATACGGAGGTCTTGCGCGCAAGACGCCGACCTCAGGCGGAGTCTGCTTGAGGATCTCCGCGATGATCGCGGTGCCCAGCGCGGAGCTGTAGCGCCCCTGGTCCGTTCCGACGCCGAGCGTCGTATAGCGCTTCGCATGCTCAATGTGTGCAAAGCCCTCCGCGATGGCCTGCCGGAGGTCCGCGACTGTAACGTCGTTCTGCAAATCGACGAATTGGCGCTTCTCTTTGGCAAACGGCGCTGGGCAACGCCAGAACGGCTCAAGGTTCGGGCCGGCGTCGGCGCCGCCCACGGGCGGATGACCCGAATCCGCCTTTGCACCGGCAGCCTGCGCCGCTGCCCAGCCCGTCGTGTGACCATCAATCAGGACCTCGGCAAGCTCCAGTTTTCCGTTTGCAGCGCCGCTGACGACGCGCCACGAAGGTTGTGCTGCCGCGTTGAAGGAGGCGATCTTAGATGCATAGATGGCAGTTCCGCCCTCATGCAATCCTGCATGAATGCTGGGCGACCACCCGCCGCTGACGAGGAGCGCGTCGCAGGCGAGCATGCGCGCGGCATCAGGCGATGCAAGCGGCGCCACCCGCACGGCAGCGATCGCAGTTCTTCCCTCGGTGCCCAGCACGGCATGACCCAGAAGACAATTGACACCCGAGCGCGCAAGCTCGGTGCGCAGTGTTTGAATCGCGCCCGCGTGCAACTGCGCGCGGGTATCGACGACGGCTACCACACGTACCCCGCGCCCGAGAAGCCGGCCGGCCGCGGCATACAAGCGGTCATGGTTGCCGAACAACACGACTTTCCGACCGACGTGCACTCCGTAACGGGCGAGATAACGCTCAGCGGCGCCCAATAGCATGACCCCGGGTCGATCGTTGTCCGCGAATGCGATGGGACGCTCGATAGATCCCATGGCAATGACGAGCGATCTGGGTCGAATCCGATAAAGGGCATCAGAACCGGGCATCCCACCCGCCTGCGTGAGCCCGATCATGAGACCCCCCGAGCCGCCAACGATCGCAGTCTCGGTCAGCACGCGCACCTTACGAGCACGTAATTCCTGGAGAGTCGCCGCGATCCAAGCCGCACCGGGTACGCCGTCAATCGTCGCAGCCTCAAATTCGAGCTCACCGCCACAGGTGACATCGCGCTCGCAAAGCACAACCCGTGCACCCGCGCGGGCGGCCGCGCACGCGGCGGTGAGTCCGGCGGGCCCCGCACCGGCGATGAGTACATCGCACGTTAGATACTCGACCGCAGGCTGCGGCAGCCGCGAGGTGCGTGGCGCCGGACCCAATCCGGCTAGTCGCCGAATCAATCCTTCGTAAGCGCTCCAGGAGGGCCAGATGAAAGTCTTATAGTAGAAGCCCGCGCCGAGAAATCCGCCGCCGAGCTGCAACAGTGCGCTGATGTCGTAACGCAGCGTCGGCCAGCGATTCTGACTCGTGATGATCATCCCCGGCTGTACCGCCAAAGCCGGCGCGGGAAGGTTGGGAATGGCGCTCCGGGTGCTGCCCACCGCGAAGAGCGCATTGGGCTCCTCGAAGTCCGCGCTCAATACGCCTCGCGGACGCCGGTACTTGACGCTACGCCCCATCAATCGCACACCGGCTGCGAGTAAGGCCGACGCGGCCGTGTCGCCGCGCCTGGCCGTGATCTTGCGGCCATCGAATGTGAAGTCGACGGACTCCTCGGAGAGTCTTGCGCCCTGACGCGACTTAAGCGGAGTCATGCCGTGATTCATTTGAGAGTTGCGGCGAATCGGATGCGGCGAGGAGCCTGACGGATATCACCGAGTCATCCGAAGGGTTGCGGCGCACGAGCAGCCACGCACGGCATCCATGCACGTGCTGCCAGTGCTCCACGCTCACCGCGAGCCGGTTGATGCGCGCGTAGACCTCTTCGTACGCGTTTGCTCCGGGTTCGGCAAGAGTCTTGTGGAAGCGGAATTCCTCGAGCTCCCGCGCGCCGCAAAAAGGACAGTAAACTCGGTTCATTGGCGTGCCGGAAACGGGCCCGCGCCGCGCTCATCCAAGAGATGGCCGGTGCGAAAGCGCGCAAGACCGTGGTGTCTGATCAGATCAGGGGCGGTGCCGGTGGCGACCAACGCCGCGCACGCGGCACCCGAGGCGGGAATGGCCTTGAATCCGCCATAGCACCAGCCGCCATTGATGAATACGTTATCAAACCGAATCCGGTCGATGATGAAACTGCCATCCATCGACATGTCATTGGTGCCGGCCCACTGCCGCAGAATGCGCAGCGACGCGAGCTGCGGGAGCAGCGCCACCGCGCTCTGCACCACGTCTTCCAGCCTGAACCATTGTCCTTCGCGCGTGTACGAGGGAAAGCCGTCAAGATTGCCACCCATCACGACTCCGCCGCGATCCGACTGGGTGAGGTAAACCTCGCCGTGCGGATACACATACACGAGGACGCTGCTGATGAGCGGCTTGACTGGCTCGGTGACCATTGCCTGCAGCAGATGCGTTTCGATCGGCATCTGCACACCGAGCATGGCGCCGATCGCACCGCTGTGTCCGGCGACTGCGAACACAATCCGGTCCGCCTTGACGTAGCCGCGCGAAGTCTCAACGCCCGTCGCGACACCGGCGGCGCTCCGCACCCCAGTGACCTCACAATCCTCGATGATGTCTACGCCAAGCGCGGTCGCAGCGCGCGCGTAGCCCCAGGCGACCGCGTCGTGGCGCACGGTGCCGCCGCGCCGCTGCAGGAGTGCGCCGACGACAGGGAACCGCCGCGCCAGATTGGGATTAAGCTCGGGCGCGAAATGGGCCAAGCCACGTGCATCTAGAAGTTCGGCGTCGATTCCCGCCACGCGCATTGCATTGCCACGGCGAGCGAGCGCGACCATGTCGCCGTCGGAATGCGCAAGGTCAATGACGCCGCGCGGGCTGTACATGACGTTGTAGTTGAGATCCCGGGAGAGCGTTTCCCAGCGCCGCAAGGAATCCTCATAGAAGTAGTGATTCTCGGGTAGCAGGTAGTTCGAGCGGACGATTGTCGTATTGCGCCCGACGTTGCCGTAACCAAGCAGGCGCTTCTCAAGGATCGCGACGCGCTTGACACCATGATCCCGAGCCAAGTGGTACGCCGTTGCCAAACCGTGTCCGCCGGCTCCTACGACAACGACATCGTAGGCATCACCCAGTGTCGCGCCAGTCCACAGGGGCCGCCAGTAGCCGGCACCTGCCATTCGGGCGCGTAACAGCGACCAAGCGGAGTACTCGGGAGCAAGCTGCCTCAAGAAAGCCTCCCGATACAGTTATTCCGGCAACCGCGTCGATCTACGACGCTGGAGCGCTGCCGCGTCGAATTTGTTCGCGCATCTTAATGGACATGCACCATCCGCCAACATCGCCGGCGCAGGCACCTTGGCGCACCTGGCGGTTCTGCTTAGGACATTCCATATAATTCAGCAACTTGTGCAAATCTTCGGTCCCGTGCTGAAGCCTTGCACACGGTCATCAATGCCCCAATCGCCGCATGCGCATCCAGTGGCCTCTCACCTTGCGTAATGGATGGAATGCGGAGAGCAAAGTCATCACTACGGCCTCCAGATGTCAGCAGTTCGTCGGCCCGGTCGCCGTGGACGCCTGGATCGAGTTTGTGGGACGCTTCGCAGCAGCCAGTCGCGCGCGGTGCGCGGCAGAACAGGATGACGGGCGCAGTGGCAGGTGAGGGAGTCGGTTTCGCAACCCCCATGGAGGGTTCGTCGGTCGCCATTGCGACACGGGCGCAAGAGTTTGCCGGTGTCGTTGCCGCCATCGCCGCGGGTGATATGGCCGCGCTAGCGGAGCTTTATGACTCGACGGTAGCCAAGGTGCACGCCCTCGTGAAAGCCATCGTCCGTAATCCTGCTGACGCTGAAGAAGTGACCTGTGATGTATACACGCAGGCGTGGCAGACGGCAGCTCACTTTGATCCGGCGCGCGGCGCGGTGATGGCATGGTTGATGAGCATCGCCCGCAGCCGTGCTTTCGATTGGCTGCGTCGGCAGCGCGGCAGGGCGCGAGTCTTCGCCGAGGATCCACCGCAGGAGGACATTGCAGACGGTGCAGAGTACGGATCGCCTGAAAAGATGCTGAACCTATTTCAGTGCCGATCGGTCGTCCGCAAGGCGCTCGAGCAAAGGCGCCGGCGCTTCTCATTTGGGGGAGTGAGGATCCATTTATCGACGCGGCCGGAAAGCAGGCGCTGCGCGACGCGCTGCCTGGCGCGCGCGTGAAGATCTTCGACAAGCGCGGCCACAACCCGTTCTGGGAAGACCCGCAAGGCGTTGCCGCCGTGATCAACCCGTTTCTCCTCAATGGGAATTGAGAAGAGGTCTATCGATTATGTGCCGCTTGCGGAGCGGCACGGACGTGTCTGGCATCTTTGGCCGGTATGGTTCACCGGCGGCGCCCACCTGGCTACGCTCGCTGTGGGCGTCCTCGGGATAGCTCTCGGCGGCAACCTCATCTGGACCGCTATTGCGGTCATTGCCGGGTGTGCGCTCGGCACATTCTTCATGGCCTTTCATGCAACTCAAGGCCCGCAACTCGGCCTGCCGCAGATGATCCAATCGCGGCCGCAGTTCGGCTATATGGGCGCGCTCCTGGTATGGGGCGTCGCCCTGGTCTCTTACGTTGGCTACAACGCCTTCAATGATGTCCTTGCAGCTCAGGCGGTTCACCAGTTGACGGGCTCGCCTATTCCCGGTGAGTCCATGACGATCATTGTTTTCTCGGTCATCGCCGTTACTCTGGCAGCAATCGGCTACGACTGGATCCATCGCGCGCAGCGTTATCTTGCGTATTTGCTGATCATCATTCTGTCGTGCGTCACGATCGGCGCGGCACTCGTGATCCGCCTGCCCGCGGATCAGTTACAACTGCAGGGATTTCGCGCCGTTCCGTTTCTGGCGCAGTTCTTCGCCGCCGCCGCGTATCAGCTGAGCTGGTCCATTTACGTGTCCGACTACTCGCGCTACCTGCCGCCCACTGTCGGCGTTCGCGCGTCGTTCTGGTGGACCTATGTGGGCGCATTCATTGGTGCGACCTGGACTATGCTCGTGGGCACGTTCGCCGCCGCACTGCATCCGCATATGGATGTTGCCGCCGCGATGCAGACTGCCGCCGATGCGGTCGTTCCGGGCCTCGGAACCCTGCTCCTCATCGGCGCGCTCCTGGGTCTCGTGACGATCTCCGCGCTGAACTTCTACGGGGCTTCGCTGACCCTGCTGAGCGTGGCCGACTCCTGCAAGCCGATTACTTGCACAGTCGCCAAACGCCTGGCGAGTCTTTTGGCGGCGGCGGTTGCCGCGACGGTGATCGCACTCCTTGCGTCGAGCGACTTCGTCAACCGCTTCGCGGATCTGCTCGCCATCTTGCTGTACCTCTTTACGCCCTGGACGGCAATCAATCTGGTGGATTTCTACCTCGTGCGCAAAGGTCACTACTCGGTCCGCGAAATCTTCAACCCGCACGGCATGTACGGCCGCTGGAACTGGCGGGGACTGCTGGCCTATGGCATCGGCTTCGCCGTGATGATCCCGTTCTTCAGCACCGGGATCTACACGGGCCCGGTCGCGCAGAGCCTCAAAGGCGCGGATCTTGCGATGCTTGTCGGTCTGCCCGTCGCAACGCTCGTCTATCTTTTTGCGTGCCGGTCGATGGACCTCGATGCTGACCGACGGCAGGCCGCCGCAGCCGACGTGGGGCTCGACCCGGTTTAAAGCTCTGCGCGAGGTCGATCGAGCCCGCAGATCTCCGTTATTAATGTTTTATATTCAATTAGTTATAAACTATATCACATTTTGTTTCGAACTACGAGTGGAGGCATCGGCGTCGCAGTATTTCCTGGCCGACAAATAGAGATGAATGAAGTGCGAGTGTCCAACATCGCTTGAACTCAGCTTCATAACGATTCATCACGGTTTCAAAATCCCGGCGATCGCCGACGCTCATGTTGCCTCGTGAGGCGGCCACAATGACTTCTTCGGGGGAGTCACAGGCACTGTTCCACGCGCCGAACTTGATGGCGTCGAACGCGAACGCATGACTGGGTTGGGCGCGGTACTTTCGAGCTCTCCATTGCAAAACCCGCAGGCTTGATCGATAGTTCGACTCACGAACCTTGGGGTGGTCTTCGAGAGACCTGAGACGTCGGCGAACCGGCGAACCCGTTGAACCTGATCCGGTTAGTACCGGCGTAGGGAGCAGGTGAATGCAACCTCACTGGCGATTTTGCGGGCCGCTCGCGGTCGGTATGCTTTTGACGCGAGTCGCGCTTGCGGCCGACGATTCCCTGGAGGAGATCGTCGTCACCGCGAGCCTGCGCTCGAGCAGCGTGGCGGAGCTGCCGCAAAGTGTCACGGTCCTCGATGAGCAGACGCTACGCGCAGCGGGCGTGCAGCAATTTGAAGATGTCCTCGGTCTGATCCCGGACCTGAATTGGGCCGCGGGCACTTCACGACCGCGCTTCTTCCAACTGCGCGGCATTGGCGAGGTCGAGCAGTATCAGGGTGCGCCAAACCCTTCCGTCGGCTTCCTCATCGATGACATTGACTTCTCCGGCGTCGGAATGCCGGCGACGCTGTTTGATACCGAGCAGATCGAAGTGCTGCGCGGGCCGCAGGGCACGACCTACGGCGCCAACGCGCTTGCGGGGCTGATCAGCGTGCGCACCGCTGATCCGGGAACGGACCTGGAGGTGAAGAGCGAAATCACCGGTGCGACCTATGACACGCGTGCCGCGGGAATCGCCGTCGGCGATGGATTCGCCTCCGGCGCCGCCGCTTGGCGGTTGGTCGCGCAGCAGTATTGGAGCGACGGGTTCCGGCACAACGCGTACCTCGATGAGAACTCAACCAACGGATATGATGAAGGCACCCTGCGCGGCAAGCTGCACTGGCAAGTAAGCGAAGCCGTCCAGGCGGATCTGACGTTGATGCACGTGAACATCAATAACGGTTACGACGCCTGGTCGATTTACAACACCTACACGACCTACTCAAACCAGCCGGGCCGCGACGCACAGCTCTCCAATGGCGCGGCGCTGCGCCTCATCGATTCAATCGAGGATGTGGGGGAACTGCGCAGCGTCACGAGCACCGCAAACTCATCGATCGTCTATTCATTCGACGGCGATTGGGGCAACGACCCGTTCTGGCTGGCAACCACCGGCTATGCGCCCTACGATTACTTCCAAAGCGACAATCGGGACCGGCGCACGTTCGCCGAAGATCTGCGGCTGATCGGCGATCCAGCACTTGCTCTCTTCGGCCGTTTACGCTGGTTGGTCGGCGTATACGCGCTGCGTCTGACCGAGTCGGATCAGCAGGTGTTTACGTGGGACGCCTACGACGCCAGCCCGAACGGTACTCCCGCAGCCGGCAGCAGCGGGCTCAACAGCCAATATGGGTCGACCAATGTGGCGCTCTATGGCTCGTTGGACGCGGACCTGGGCACGCGCACGACGGTATCGGGCGGCCTGCGCCTCGAGCAGCGCATTGCCAATTACTCCGACAGCGCCGATGTGCAGACTCCCTTTCCCAAGGAAACGAACCACATGATCGGCGGCAATTTCTCCTGGACGACGCGCACTGGCGACGCCGAGCATGTCTACGTAACGCTCGCGCGCGGCTACAAGGGCGGCGGCTTCAACATCGGCTCGGGGGTCCTATCCGAACAGCGCGAATTTGATCCCGAGTCGTTGTGGACCATCGAGGCGGGGCTTAAGTACGCGCAGGGCGACAGTCCGCTGCAGCTGCAAGCCGATGTGTTTTACATGCGACGGCACGACATGCAGGTCTATCTCTCCGAGCAGCTCCAACAGAATAATCCTTTGAACTATGTGTTTTATACCCAGAACGCAAGTAACGGAGAAAACTACGGTTTCGAGGGCGAGGCGACCTATCGACTCACGAGCCGTTGGCAGCTCTCGGGCGGCGTGTCGTTGCTGCGCACGCGCTACGTGGACGTATCCGGGCTCTTCGCGAGCTTGGACATAGACGGTCGAGCGCAACCCTTCGCTCCCGGATACAAGCTTTCGGCAACCTTGGAATATCACAACCCCAGCGGCTGGTTCGCCCGCTTGGACGCCTCCGCGCTCGACAGCTTCTACTACTACACGAGTGATGCACAGACCTCGAGCGCCTATAACCTGGAAAACCTCCGAACCGGGTATACGCGGGGTGCCTGGACCGCAAGCCTCTGGGTCCACAATCTCTTCGATGCGCGCTACGCCCAGCAGGGGTTTTACTTCGGCCTGATTCCGCCGAAGTATCCCAACCAGTCATTTCTGCAATTGGGCGATCCGCGACAGATCGGCGTTACGGTAAATTACGAACTAGGCCAGAAATCTCAGTAACGACAGTGACGGGTTTCCGCAGCCATGTCAGGCCACGCCTGCCGAATCGGTTGCTCGTATCCCACGCTCCTCACCTGGGCGCACGGGCGCTCAAGTGCGCGGGCCGAAGTTCGCCTCGGGCTAGCACGACAACCAGCTGCCGCCAGTTGGCGAGGAAGTGCCTGGAGCGGTCGGGGCCGATCGCCTCGAGGATCACCGGCTTAAGCGAACCTTCCATCGCCGCGAGTTCACGTTTTGCGAGCGCGAGATACCAGTCGTTCCGATCGCGTCCCTTAACCTCGACAAAGCCCGCAGCACGCAATGCGGCTTCACTTTGCGCAAGCGACGCCATGTTGTAGGCAATGCCCTCGAGCCGGAAGAACTCGAGCATCGCGGCTGAAAACGCGCCTTCCCCTGCACGCAGCCAGTCGCTCGCAATAAAGCGCCCGTCCGGGTGCAGCACCCGCTTGACCTCCGCAAACAATGCCGTTTTCTGCGGGATCTGCACCAGCGAGTCCTTCGAAAATACGACGTCGAAGCTGCAATCGGCAAACGGCAGCGGTCCGGGTTCCACGAGTCGACTGCGGATCCGGTCGGCGAGGCCGGCGCGCCTGATGCGCGCGTCCATCTGAAGTAACAGTGCGGGATCAACGTCAATACCAATTACCGAGCCGGCGCCGTGACGGCTGACGAGGAGTTCGTCGATCGCGCCAAGGCCGCAACCGATGTCGAGCACGTGGCAACCGCTGATGTCCGTGCCTTCGAGCAGGCGCGCCACCTCCTCCTCTCCCCCGGCTGACAGGAAGCCATCGCCCCACACGAGTTGCAGCAGCGCCTGCATCGACGCGTCGTACTCGCCCGCGACGCTGGGTTGATTGATCTTTGCTGACACCGCATTCTCCAAGCTGCTTAGGGTCAACACTCCATTGCGGTTGCCACAAGACTCACTGTTTAAATTCTGATTCCGGTTCTCGCTGACGCCGCTGCACAATACTCAGGCTTCAGGCGCGCACCATTAGCGTTGACAACGTACAACGTTGCTGCTCAACTGATTTCATAACAGCAGCACACGGAAGTTGTGCATCATGCCACTAAGAGTCTATCTCCCTCGCCTATTCCGTGTCGGGCTAATCGCGCTCTTAGCGGGATGCGCTGTCACGGCGCCGGAGAAGCCGCTGCCCGCCGGCATGGATGCTCAGGCTACTGAAGGCTACACAGCCGCCTTGGCGCTTTGGAAGCAAGCGAACCAGCGTCGCGCAGAGTATCGGAACTACCACGCCGTCTATAACCGCGCTATAAATGACAATCATTTTTATAGTGAATCGCCTTGCAATGCGAAAGGAAGGGATAATGCGGAGCTCATTCTGGTAATAGACTCGAGTGGCGTCATTAGCAACGGGTACACCAGCAAAGCGACTCCGAAGGCTCTATGTTTCATTGGCCACGCTGTTGGTATGCAAGTGCCTGTTCCTCCTTTCAGCCCCATGCCTATTCGCATGTTTATGATGGACCGGTGAAAGGGTGTGGATTCAGAGGAAGATGACGGCTTTGGCTATTCCTCCTCCTGGCTGCGATCCTATTTGCGTCGAAGACATCGGATCGCGCGCGCGCAGATCAACTTATTTCACCCGGCGTAAACGTTGATCATCCGCGAAATTCAGATTCTAGTGCTGCTGCTCATCGCAATCGCAGCGGTGGGCGTCGTGGCGAAACGCTCGAATATTCCGGCAGCAATTCTTCTGGTGTTGAGCGGTGTTGCGCTAGCGCTCATTCCGGGGTTGCCGGCAGTGCGCCTGCCGCCCGAGCTTGTCCTCCTTCTCGTGTTGCCGCCACTTATCTACTCATCTGCGGTCGCCATGAGCTGGCGAGAGTTTCGCTTCAGTCTGCGACCGATTTCACTGCTCGCCGTTGGTTGTGTCGTCTTCACGACGGTAGCCGCCGCCGCGGCAACGCACTGGCTCTTGGGGTTGTCTTGGCCGGTAGGATTCGTCCTAGGTGCGATAGTTTCGCCGCCGGATGCGGTGGCGCCTTTGTCGATCGCGCGCAGAATGCAGCTCCCCAGGCGAATTCTGGTCATCCTCGAGGGGGAAGGCCTCGCCAATGACGCGACGGCGCTGATCCTGTATCGATTCGCGATAGTGGCCGTCAGCACCGGGGTATTTTCGTTCGGCGAGGCGACCGGAACATTTGCCGTCATCATTGCGGGAGAACTGCTCTGGGGAATTGGCGTCGGCTGGCTGATGTTGCGCCTGCGTCGCTGGGTCGCCGACGCGCAAATCGAGATCGTGCTCTCAATCCTGACGCCGTACCTCGCCTATTGGCCGCCCCAGCATTTGGGAGGTTCCGGCGTACTTGCCACGGTTGTTGCTGGACTCTATGTCAGCTGGAACGGATTAAGCCTGATAAGCGCAACAACGCGACTTCAGGGCATCTTCTTCTGGGACGTCCTCGTGTACCTGATCGAAGGCATCGTATTTCTTATGACCGGCCTCCAGGCGCGCACACTGGTTATGGGCTTGGGCAACTATTCGTGGTCCGCCCTGGCTGGCTCGGCCGCTGTCGTCAGCGCCGTTGTGATCCTGGCGCGATTCATATGGATTTACCCCGCGACCTATCTGCCGCGCTGGCTGATCCCCGCGATAGCGCGCAAGGATCCCTCGCCGCCCTGGCAGTGGCCGTTTGTGCTCGGATTCACCGGCGTGCGAGGCATCGTGTCGCTTGCCGCGGCGCTGGCCATTCCACTGGCAATGGCTGACGGGCGGCCATTTCCCGATCGCAATCTAATTCTGTTCCTCACATTCTCAATCATCCTCGTAACACTTGTGGGCCAGGGATTGATGCTGCCCGCGCTAATCCGGATACTCGGCCTAGCCAACGCCGGGGAACGAGAGCTCCACGCCGACCGGACAGAGGAGCGTCTGGCGCGCCGCCACGCCATCGAGGCTGCGAGCGTGCGCCTCAACGAGCTGGCCGTGGAATGGGGGCTTCCTGATGAGGTCGTTGAGCCGCTTCGAGCAGAATATCGAAATCGCCTCAGTCATTTCGAGCACACACCTGAGCCTGCGGAGAATCATGAGCACACAATCGCACCGGATGAAATCGAGCTCGTGCTGATTGCAGCTGAGCGGGAGCGGATAAATGAACTTTATCGCCAAGGATCGTTGCGCGACGAAGCACGGCGCCGACTCGAGAGAGAGTTCGACCTGCGTGAAGCCAATTTGACGAGCCACGAACACGAGCAATGAACCAGCGACAGCGGTGTGTCGTGCCGGTTAATTTTAGAAATCAGGAAAGGCTAGGGTCGCTACCGAATAGTTGCCCTAAGTTATTGATTCACCGCTGCTATTGAGAGTCGTGTGCGTGCAGTTGCCCCCAAGATTGCCCCCTGCAGCCTTGCGTTGCCCAGTCTATTCTCCCTCGGCAATCTCCTCAGCGCTTCGCGACCAGGTCATCCTGGGCACGGAGCTTGAGCAACGCTGCCTGCAGCTGTCGCTTGAGATCCTGCACCTCGTCGTGCGTGGCTAACCGCTGCTGCTGCTGCTTCAGATCACGGATTTCTGCGGCCTGCGCAGCAACCACGGCTGCCGCCTCCTTTTCCTGTCGTTGCATTTCGTTGAGCAGCATCGGCGCAAGCTCATCATAGCGCACACCGTCGATTCTGCCCGAATCGTCGCGGATCACGAGCTCCGGGTACACCTTCGCCACTTCCTCGGCGATGAGTCCGTACTGCAGAGTACCGTGGGGATCGGTCTTCAAGTGAAACGTGACGGGGCGCAGCTGCTGCAGCTTCTCTGAGTTCGAGCCCATCGGTGTGATGGCGGTCTTGAATCGCTCCGAGGAGACCGTCACGCCCAGTTGTCCCGAGGACGAGACGACGACGGCATTGCCCGTGACCGAGGTGCCATAGATCCCGGCGATATAGGTCGCGACCTGGGTTCCCTGGATGCCAATACGGATGACTCCCGAGTCGCTCGAAACACCTCGATTATTGATATCGATGTTGTTGCTACCCGTCGTCAGATTGAAACCAGCAAAGTATCCGATTCCGACGTTGTATTCTCCACTCGTGTTGCTGTATAGAGCGCCGTAGCCGACGGCACTGTTTTGACTGCCAGTGGTGTTTTCAAACAGCGCTTTGACACCCATCGCGTTGTTATAGCTGCCGGTGGTGTTCGCTTCGAGCGTCGCGTAGCCTGCAGCGTTATTTTCCGTGCCCGTTGTGTTGTTGTACAGCGTCTCATAACCGACTGCGGTGTTGTAGTCGCCGGTCGTATTCTCATATAGCGCCCCGTATCCTTCGCCATCGTTGCCACTGCCGGTCGTGTTGGAATAGAGCGCTTGGTACCCAGAAGCGGTGTTGTTGTTGCCGGTTGTGTTGGATTGGAGCGCTTGGTACCCGGAAGCGGTGTTCTGGTAGCCGGTCGTGTCGCCATACAGCGCCTGGTATCCGGAAGCGGTGTTATTGCCACCGGTGGAGAAGTTGTACGTACCTTGCATCGCTTCGAAGCCGACGGCGGTGTTGCCGGAGCTAGTGGTAAAATAGAGGAGCGCATACGCCCCGGAGGCGGTATTGTTGCTGCCGGTGTTGTCACCGAGCGCCCCGGACCCGAAGGCGGTGTTGCTGGAGCCGGTCGTGTTGGAATAGAGCGCCTCGTACCCGGAGGCAGTGTTGTCGTTGCCGCCCGTGTTGGAATAGAGCGCCGTGTACCCGGAGGCAGTGTTGGCCCAGCCGTACGGGTAGCTGCTGGGCGTATTGCTATGGAGCGCCCCGGTTCCCATTCCTGTGTTCCTTTCCCCGTCGCTGATGTCGTTGCCTGACCAGGTGCCCTGGGGCACTTGAGCGTAAGCCGTCCCGGAAAGCACGAGCGCGCCGATCAAACCTAAGGTAGATCTATAGAGAGTTTTCATGGCATGGACCCCTATTCCCTGTCGATTGATTTTGTTTACATAACTGCGCGGCAAGTTCCCGTCGCTCACCGCTGACCGATCCGGTAGCTATCGCTTCCAATTAAATCGTTCTTGTACGCCGATGCGACCGCGAGTCAACTGGACGTCGCGGCCTCATCGTGAGTGCCGCCCCGCAGGATCAAGGCGCGAGGGTCTACTGAGATCGCAGTTGCGCAGCCCTCCTCTGATCCCGGGCGCGAGCGCCGCGCCTTACGATTCAGGCGCGGCGATCATTGGCGGGGTTACTGATAGATCAGCGCTGCGCGACGAACTGATCTTTGGCCTGGAGCGTCCGCAGCGCTGCGGACATCAGAGCGATTTGTTGCTTTAGATCCTTCAACTCGGCCACTTGCTGCTCAAGGGCGCGAATTTTCGCCGCCTGGTGCTGAGATTCATTCAACCCTAGCTTCGCCGTGTCCGATGCGCCGTAGCCGACGGCGCTGTTTTGACTGCCAGTGGTGTTCTCATAGCGCCTCCACACCCATACCATTGTTGTCGCTGCCGGTAGTGTTCGCGTGCAGCGTACCGTAACCTGAGGCATTATTATCGGTACCGGTTGTGTTGGTATACAGCGTTTCGTACCCGAATGCGGTGTTGTAGTCCCCGCTCGTGTTCTGGTACAACGCCGCGAACCCTAGAGCGTTGTTGCCATTGCCCGCCGTATTGTTTCGTAGCGCCTGGTACCCGGCAGCGCCGTTATAACTACCGGTCGTGTTGGAGTAGAGCGCCTCGTAACCGGAGGCAAAATTGTTGTAGCCAGTTTTCTGGTTGCCCCCGGATGTCAATGGACGCTGTTGGCCCCAGTGACACCACAAAACGCTACTATTTAGGTAACTTTACGCGACTTTTGGATCCTCGCGGATCAAGTCGGACTCAAAAATGGAGGCTAGGGTCGCAATCCAATAGCAAGAGCATTACTCGTAAATACGTGCGGATTCCACTGAGTCCTTGCCTTGTTACCCCACTTTGTTACCCCGCGCCATCGCGCGCTCGCGAAGGGTGGTGTGCTTGCCCTGCCACGGCGACGCTAAAGTCTCCCAATTATTTATCAGAGCAACCCATTGCCTGGTTAGGCATGCTCAATCTTACGCGGCCGCCCGCCGAGCCGACCATTCACACGAGCGGCGG
>Ga0302326_10006585_pt1 | contig 26025 bp, 22 predicted proteins | sample Palsa_T0_3_FD_202264 | JGI IMG/M metagenome (GOLD analysis project Ga0302326, IMG submission 202264) | Peat permafrost microbial communities from Stordalen Mire near Abisko, Sweden - Palsa_T0_3 | ecosystem: Environmental > Terrestrial > Soil > Palsa > Peat permafrost | place: Sweden: Abisko... | reverse complement strand
GCGAGACCGTGCGCGGCCTGCTCGGCAAGAAACCCATTTTCGGAATTTGTCTCGGCCATCAGATATTGGGTCTCGCGCTGGGCGGACGGACCTACAAGCTGGGTTTCGGGCATCATGGCGCGAATCACCCGGTCATGGATTTGCGGACGCGCCGAGTGGAAATCACTTCGCAGAATCATGGCTTCGCGGTCGATGCCGAATCGCTTGCAGGCAAAGCTGACCTTTCGCATTTGAATCTTAATGACAAGACGGTCGAGGGTCTGCGCGGTATCGGAGTACCGTTTTTTTCGGTGCAATATCATCCAGAGGCTTCTCCCGGACCGCACGATTCGAAGTACCTGTTCGATCGTTTCGAGCGGCTGGTGCATGAATTCCCGCGACACGGTAACGACGCACTGGAACGGATTATCGCGGAAGAAGTCGAGGCCGGCGACCGGGTATGAATGGCGTGCGACGAAGCAAAATCAATCTCAGCCGAACGGTGAAGTAAAACCACGTGCCGCTGCGCAAAGATCTCAAATCCGTACTGCTGATTGGCTCAGGCCCGATCGTCATCGGACAGGCCTGCGAGTTCGATTATTCGGGCACTCAGGCGCTGAAGGCCCTGCGCGAAGAGGGCCTGCGGCTCATTCTGGTCAACTCCAATCCGGCCACCATCATGACCGATCCGGAATTGGCTGATCGCACCTATATCGAGCCGATGACCGCGGCGACGATAGCGAAGATTATCGAAAAAGAGCGTCCCGACGCACTGCTGCCCACGGTCGGTGGCCAGACTGCCCTCAACCTCGCGATCGAATTGGCCGAGACTGGAGTGCTCGAAAAATTCGGAGTCGAACTGATCGGTGCGAAGCTCGAGGCGATCAAGAAAGCGGAGGATCGCGATCTTTTCAAGCATGCGATGATCAAAATCGGGCTGGAAGTGCCCGATTCGGATGTCGCGCATTCGCTGGAGGAAGCGGATCAGATTCGGCAGCGGATCGGACTGCCAGTTATTATTCGGCCTTCGCGCACGATGGGCGGTACCGGCGGATCGATCGCACGCGAACTCGAGGACTTTCGCGCCAAGGTGCGATGGGGCCTCGAGATGTCGCCGAATCGTGAGGTGCTGATCGAGCAATCGGTCGAAGGCTGGAAGGAATTCGAGCTCGAGGTGATGCGCGACGCGGCCGACAACGTCGTCATCATATGTTCGATCGAGAATCTCGATCCAATGGGAGTCCACACCGGGGATTCGATTACCGTCGCGCCGGCGCAGACCCTGACCGACAAGGAATATCAGATCATGCGCGACGCGGCGTTGCGCATTATCCGTGAAATCGGTGTCGATACCGGCGGATCGAATATCCAGTTTGCGATCGATCCCGCGAGCGGCCGCATGACCATCATCGAGATGAATCCGCGCGTATCGCGCAGTTCGGCGCTGGCTTCGAAGGCGACCGGCTTTCCGATCGCGAAGATCGCCGCGCGGCTCGCGGTCGGTTATCGATTGGACGAAATCCCGAACGACATCACGAAGATGACGCCGGCCTGTTTCGAGCCGACTATCGATTACGTCGTCACCAAGATTCCCCGCTTCACCTTCGAGAAGTTTCGCGACGCCGTGGACGAGCTCGGCCCGCAGATGAAGTCGGTCGGCGAGGTGATGGCGATTGGCCGCACCTTCAAAGAATCGCTGCAGAAGGCGCTGCGATCGCTCGAACTCGGTTCGTACGGACTCGAAAGCCGGGTGCTAGGTCTCAGCCGCGAAGAGGTCTTCAAGACGATCAGCGCGCGGCTCACAGTTCCCAACAGCCATCGGCTGCATTACCTGGCCGACGCGCTGCGGCTGGGCATCTCGCCGGGCGAGATCCATCGGCTGACGAGAATCGACCCGTGGTTCATCGGCAAGATCGCTGAGATTGTCGCGACCGAATCGAAGATAGCCTCGATGCCGCTGGAGCCCGATGCGCTCCGACAATATAAGGGCGCAGGTTTTTCCGACCGGCGCATCGCGGAAATTCGAGGCACGTCGGAAAACGAAATCGCGCAGCGCCGCCGCGATTTCGGCGTGACTCCGGTGTACAAGTCGGTCGATACCTGCGGCGCTGAATTTCAGGCTTTCACCCCGTACCTATACTCGACCTATGAGGGCGAAGACGAAGCGGAACCGGACGAGCGCCGTAAAATTATTGTCCTGGGCGGCGGACCCAACCGAATCGGGCAAGGCATCGAATTCGATTATTGCTGCGTTCACGCGAGCCTCGCGCTCAAGATGGACGGCTTTGAGACCATCATGGTCAACTGCAATCCCGAAACCGTGTCCACCGACTACGACATCTCTGACCGCCTCTATTTTGAACCGCTGACCTTCGAGGATGTGATCTCGATCGTCGATCGCGAAAAGCCCGAAGGCGTCATCGTGCAGTTTGGCGGACAGACCCCGCTCAAGCTGGCCGTTTCGCTCGCGCGCGCCGGGGTTCCGATCCTGGGCACGCCCCCTGACGCCATCGATCGCGCAGAAGATCGCGAACGCTTCAACGAGTTGGTCACGAAACTCGGCTTGCGTCAGCCTCGCGGAATTCTTGCGCGCAATGCGGGCGAGGCGATTAGCGGCGCGACGGAAATTGGCTACCCCGTTCTGATTCGGCCCTCCTACGTGCTCGGCGGCCGCGCGATGGAGATCATCGCGGACGAAACCAGCCTCAAGCGTTATCTCGAGCAAGCACTGAATGCCTCCGAAGAACGCCCGCTGCTGGTCGATCGCTATCTCGACGGCGCGATTGAAGTCGATGTCGATGCGATTTCAGACGGCGACCAGGTGGTCATCGGCGGCGTGATGGAACATGTCGAATACGCTGGCATCCACTCAGGCGACAGTGCCTGCGTATTGCCACCGCGCTCGCTCAGCGCCGATGTTCAGCGACAATTAATGGAACAGGCACGGATGCTCACGCGCGAACTCGGCGTGGTTGGACTGATCAACATTCAGTTCGCCATCTTCGAAGGCGAGATCTACATTCTCGAAGTCAACCCGCGCGCCTCGCGGACGATTCCTTTCGTCAGCAAGGCGATTGGCGTGCCGCTTGCGAAACTGGCGGCGCGGGTGATGGCGGGGAAGAAACTCGCGGAGCTGGGCTTCACGACGGAACGGATTCCGCAGCACGTCGCCGTCAAGGAATCGGTTTTCCCGTTTGTTCGTTTCCCCGGCGTGGACACGATCCTTGGCCCGGAGATGAAATCCACGGGCGAGGTGATGGGCATCGATGTCACATTCGCGGCGGCCTTCGCTAAGGCTGAATTGGCCGCCTCGACGGATCTGCCGGCAAGCGGGCTGGTCTTCCTCAGCATCCGCGATCCCGACAAGGAGTCGCTCGAACCGATCGCCCGGGGTCTCGCGTCGATGGGCTTCGACCTCGTTGCCACGAGCGGCACCGCGCAACATATCAATCGTCTCGGTATTGAGTGCGCGACGGTTAACAAGGTCGCGCAAGGAAGTCCGCACGTTGTCGATCTGATGCGTGAGGGCAGGGTGGCGATGGTGATCAACACGCCGGACCAGGAAGGCACCAGCGACTCCTTCTCGATTCGGCGGACGGCGCTCGAACTGCGCCTGCCAGTTTTCACGACGATGGCGGGCGCCAGTGCCGCGGTCGAAGCGATTGCGTCGATCAAGGCCGCGCCCCTCGGCATATGCGCGCTTCAGGATTATCACTCAAGTTGACGATCCGCTTTGCCCTGTGGCGACTTTGCGACATTCCGGACCACCGCCCAGTTCAAAGGGTTTGACTCAAAACGTCGATCCTTCGACTGGTTCACCCCTTCCCGACCCAGCATCGAAAAATAGCATCGCATTCGTACGTGGAATCGGTCCCAAGCGAGCTGCAGCGCTGAGCGATCGCAACATCACGAGCCTCGACGATGCACTGCTGCACTTGCCGTATCGCTACGTCGATATGCGCGTGCGCCATAGTGTGGTGGATCTGCGTCCGGGCATGGATGCGGTGATTGAGGGGCGGCTGGAGAGTCTCAACGTACGTCCTCGGAGATACGGAAATTTCCGCAGCGCCAGTTCCGCGAGATTGGTCGATACGGCCAATCGACGTGTCAGGATCGTCTGGTTCAATCTGCCCTCGTATACGCAATTTCCAGTCGGGGAACCGGTCCTGCTTTACGGCAAGGTGACCGTAGGAACCGATGGCACCATCGAGATCGTGCATCCTGAGGTCCATCGCCTCGCGAACGGCGAAGCCCCGCCGATTCGTCCCCTTTACAGCCTGCCGAAGGAAGTCCCGCAGCGGCTGTTCGCCAGCGTCGTCATAGAGGCGTTGACGAAAATCCGGAACGGCAAGCTCGGTACGGAACTGGAGGCGATACCCACCGAGGTCAATCGCGAAAACGGGTTTCTGCCAGTCGCCGAAGCCCTCGTTTATCTACATCGGCCGCCCGTTGATGCGAACCTGGAGCTGCTGGAAAGCACCGACACTCCGGCCCATCAGGCCTTGGCGCTAGACGAGATGTTCGCCTTTCAACTCGCGCTCGGCCGCGACCGGATGCGCACCAAGCGGCGCGCTGGTGCCGCGATGACGGCGCCGCCGGAACTGACCGAGTCCTTCATGGCTTCGTTGCCGTTTGCTCCGACTGCCGCGCAACTTAAAGCGATAGATGAGATCAATTGCGACCTCGCAACGCCTGCGCAAATGAATCGACTGCTGATTGGCGACGTCGGCAGCGGCAAGACTCTGGTTGCGTTTTGGGCGGCGCTGCGGGCGGCCGAATGCGGCTATCAGACTGCGATGATGGCGCCGACCGAACTGCTCGCCGAGCAGCACCATCGGAACTTTCAGCGCCTGTGCGGACGGCTTGGCCTGATGAGCACTCTGCTCACGGGCAAAATCACCGGGACCGAACGCGCTCGCAACCTGAGAGCGATCGAACGCGGCGACTTCAAGGTGGTGTTTGGGACCCAGGCATTGATTCAGGGAGGCGTGCGAATGCGCAACCTGGGCCTCGCCGTGATCGATGAGCAACACCGCTTTGGCGTGTTCGACCGGGCACGGCTGATCGCGCTGGGCTCAGATGCCAACGTGATGCTGATGACCGCGACGCCGATTCCGCGCAGCCTGGCGCAAACGCTGTTTCGTAACCTCAACGTCTCCGCGCTCGACGAGATGCCGCCGGGACGGACGCCGATTGCGACGCGGATCGTACCCGATTCCGCGATTAACGAAGTAGATGCCTTGGTGCGCACTGAAATCGCACAGGGCAATCGCGCCTATTACGTGCTGCCGCTGATCGACGGCGAAGATGAGGACGAGCGCGCGTCAGTGGTCGCGATGTCGAAGCGGCTGAGCCTGACGTTGAAGGACTGCCGCATCGGTATGCTGCACGGCCGCATGCGCGCTGCGGAAAAGGAACGCGCGATGCGTGATTTCCGCGACGGCGCCCTCGACGTGATCGTTTCCACCACGGTGGTCGAGGTCGGTATCGATGTGCCGGAGGCGACCGTGATGGTGATCGTTGCGGCGGAGCGTTACGGGCTGGCGCAATTGCATCAGTTGCGCGGACGCGTCGGGCGGGGCGCTGCGCCTTCGCAGTGTTTCCTGATGGTATCGGCGGGCGCTGGGACTGCCGCCCTCGAGCGATTGGGGGTGTTGGTGCGCAGCCAGAGTGGAGCGGAGGTGGCGCATCAGGATTTGCGCTTGCGCGGTCCCGGGGACCTTTTCGGTGCGCGGCAAACCGGCGCGCTGCCGCTTAGATTCGCGCACTTTATCCGCGATTGGCGAATTGTCGAGACCGCCGCCGAGTTGGCCGAACGTTGGCTGGATCGCGATCCGCAATTGGACAGTGCGGCTTCCGCAGGCGCGCGCGCAGCGCTCGCGCGGATGGTGGATTCCGGTTTCAGTCTCGGCGATATAGGCTAAACGCATTCGCGAGCTTTGACGGTGGGTTAACAAACCCTCTGCAGAGGAACGGTACAGAGCGATTGACGAGGAAAATGGGCGCGAAGTCGAACGGATCGAAGCCGAAAGGCAAAGTCACGGTGCGGCGCGAAGTATCAGCCGGCGGGCTCATCTGGCGGCGACGCGGTGGCAGGCTGGAGGTGGTACTGGTGCGGCCCGCAGGCAAGCAAACCTGGGTGATGCCGAAGGGGCATCTCGAACCCGGTGAGGGCATAATCGAAGCGGCCGTGCGTGAGGCGACTGAGGAGAGCGGACTCGAAGTTGTCGCAGGCGACCCGCTGGGCGACGTGTCCTACGTTTACTCGTGGCGCACCGGCTCGTCCACTTCGTCGGTCCGGATCTTCAAGCGCGTCCATTTCTACCTGATGAAATGTACTGGGGGTGATCCGTCGGCGCATGACGGAGAAATCGACGAAGTCGCGTGGCTCGGAATCGACGCGGCAATAGATCGCGCCAGTCACAAGAGCGAACGCGACCTGATCGTGAAGGCGCGCGGCATCCTCACCGCATAGGGCAAATTTTCGCCGTTCGGCTTCTCGTGGCGTCGATTCAGCCGACCATCAATCGGCCTGCGCGACCGATGGCGCTGCACAGCAGGGCTTTATTGAAGCCGGTAGCTGAGTCTTGGCGGATTGCGTACCCGTCGATCCACCCGGCGTGACTACGCTGGCACGCCATATCGCCGGTGCGAGACGATCGAATTGGCGGGCGCCATCGCCAATCGCGATGAACACCTTTGACCCTTTGACCTCCAAGCGATGCGCCGTGTCCGGCGGCGAAATCTTGTCGAGAATCGAAGCGTAGGTCGAGCCGAAACTCGCGGCCGTTTCGTTGTTTCGAAAGGCGACGATCCAAAGCACGGTCAGTGCGCGGCCCTTTTCCAGTACGATCATGCGATCGCCGGTCCAGCGCTCGGCAACCGCCACTTCAGGCACGTTCATGCCCAGATTGCGCTGGATGATCAATCTGATGAGCATCGCGCCATACGTGTCATCATCCACCTTGCTCCAACCCTTCAGCACGCCCTGGTAACCGGTGAGATCGATGGCAACGAGCTGCGCGCGGTGTTCGAAATACAGGTCGGGCTGCAATATCTCGAGCGTCGCGCGAGGCGGATCCGCGTAAATCGCATCGACCGCCGACCAGCCGCCGTGCCGGTACGCCTCGGCCACGAAGCGAACGCCGTCGGCATATTGGAAGATCATGGGCGCGCTCAGGCCCATCGGGATATCGGCTGACTGCGCGGCAAACGCCCGCGGCAGGTCGTCCATGCGATCGACGATTGAGCTGACCGTGGCGTCATCGAGATTGCCCACGACGTAGCCGTAACCCGCGAGCGTCGCGTCACCTTCGGCGACCGCCTTGAGCGCGAGGTCTTCGTCGTCGTTGTTCTTGACCTGATCGATCATTTGCTCGATGTGGAAATGCTGATCCTGCAGGGCATGCGTGAGTTCATGCGCAAGCAGCATCTCGCCAACGAGGTCGCGATGCGTGATCACACCGGCGGCGCTGTTCCAGAGGCTCTCATTCACCGCGCCTTCGACCAGCACCATCTCCTTCTCATGCGGATCGTAAAAGCCTGCAATCTGGCTGCGCAGCAATTTCAACGTCTCACTCTTGAGATCCATCCCGACTGGATAGACCCCGGTCATCGCGCCGGTCAGGCCACCGATGCGGATTTCATCTTCCGTGTGATCGCGAGCGATTTCCTTGCGCATCATGTCGAGCGCCTGGTCGCGGGTCTTGAGCACAAGCGGGACTGGCGCTGTGAAATCCAGTTCGCGAAAGCGCTGGATGCCCGCCTCGACTTCCTGTGCCTTGGTCTGGTTTACGGCCCCGTTGTGAACCAGCGTGTAGGCGCATCCGCATAGCGCAAGCGTCAGCATTGCAGCGGCGAGAGTCGTCGCGACGCCGCGGATTGATGCTCGTTTCAATCGCCTGAAGCGGACCATAACGCATCATCTTATCGGTAATGCCGGCACGGAGCACCGCAATTGCTACATTTGTATAGAGTCGTCATCAGGCGCGCGTCGCAAACACTCTACTCGGTGATGATCACGGCGGAATAGCCGGCACTCGCGACTCGCTCGGCGCGGCTCCTGGCGTCATCGCGGTTCATGAAGGCGCCCATCCGGACCCGATAGTAGAGATTCGTGCCAGCCGACGCAGTCTCGATGCGCACGTCGGGATACGACGCGGCGAGGCGTTGCTGCATCCGGCGCGCATTGTCGGAGTCGGCAAAGGATCCCACCTGCACGAAGTAGCGTTCGCCGATCGCGGGACCGCCGGCCGGAGTCGCGAGCACGTCCATGCGTACGCGTGCCGTGCCCGGACCAATCACGCCGAGCAGGCGCGCCGCCTTGTGCGAGAGATCGATTTGCCGGCCCTTCACGTAGGGTCCGTGGTCGTTGATGGTGACCTCGACTGAGCGATCGTTGGCGAGGTTGGTGACGAGCAGATGACTCCCAAGCGGAAACAGGAGCGATGCCGCGGTCAGGTCCTCCTGATCGTAAACCGCACCGCTGGAGGTGCGATGCCCGTGGAAGCCGGGGCCGTACCATGAGGCGATGCCCTCAAGCGATGTGGGTGGCGAGGACGGCTGAGCAGGGGACACTGCGATTGACGGTGTCGGGATTGGCGATTGCGCAGCACATCCCGCAAACAGCGCGCCGATCGCCATCGCGACAAGACTTGCCATCGCTGTGCGCAGCGCCCGATCCAGCGCGATCCACAACTCGCGAGCACCCGGGACCCGCCATGTGCGATCCAGCGAGAACGCACCAGCCTGCGTGCGAAAGCCGATCCGCCCGTCCACCACCGCCAACCCTCCCGCCTCGGGATTATACGGCTTGTAGAGACGTGGATGAAGCCGCTATTAACAGGTTGAACGCGCCGCCGCCCGTGACTGTGAATACGGCTTGGCTAAGCAGTTCGGGAGCCATGCTAATGCGTGATAGATTCGACGTGGAAGGCGAAACGTTAAAATGCTGCGCACCAGAGAGGACCTCGAAGAGATCGAAGCGCGCACCCTTGCGCCCTACGCAATGCTCGCGCGCAACACGCGCGGACGGCGCTTCGACGAGCCGCCGCATCGGATGCGATCTGCGTTTCAGCGCGATCGAGATCGCATCATTCATTCGGCTGCGTTCCGCAGGCTCGAGTACAAGACCCAGGTTTTCATCAACCACGAGGGCGACTACTATCGCACCCGGCTGACGCACACGATCGAGGCCGCGCAGGTGACGCGCACGGTGGCCGCTGCTCTCGGGCTGAATCGCGATCTGGCTGAAGCCGTCGCGCTGGCGCATGACCTCGGCCATACGCCGTTTGGACACGCGGGCGAGCGCGTCCTCAACGATCTGATGAGGCCGCATGGAGGGTTCGATCACAACGCGCAGAGCTTGCGCACGGTTGACTGGATCGAGGTGCGCTACCCCAACTTTCGCGGCCTCAATCTGAGCTTCGAGGTGCGCGAAGGCATTATCAAGCATTCGAGTTTCAAGGGCCGGGCGGCAGCGCAGGAATTCGATACCGATCAGTATCCGTGCCTCGAAGCGCAGATCGTCGATCTCGCGGACGAGATCGCGTACCTCGCGCATGACGTTGACGACGGGCTCAAGGCGCAGATGCTGACAGTGGCCGAGCTGAACGGATCGCGCCTGTATCGGGAGGCGGCTGCGATGGCGCGCGCGATCACTCCCGCGGCCGGCGATCGCCTGATGCGCTATCAGACCGTCATCCGCATGATCGACGTGATGGTCACCGACCTCGTCGCCAATATCGATAGTGAGATCGGGTGCGCGGGTATCGGCAGCGTCGAGGCGGTGCGGCGGGCGGGCAGGGCGATCGCCTCGTTCAGTACGGACCTCACGGCGCAGGTCAAAGAGTTGAAGCAGATCATGCGCGACCGCCTTTATCGTCATTACCGGGTAAGCCGGATGACCGAAAAGGCGGGGCGAGTGCTCGCGCGCCTGTTCGAGACCTACATGGCCGAGCCGCGGCAGATTCCGGAGCATGTGCTTTTGCGGGTAAACGAGGACGGTGAACCGCTGGCGCGGGTGGTGGCGGATTATATTGCCGGGATGACCGATCGTTTCGCGCTGGACGAGTATCGCAAGCTCTTCGATCCGGACGAGCGAGTGTGACCATCGAGCGAGAAAGGGAATAGGAAGGCCGCTGAGTCGCCGAGCCGATCGCACCATTTAAACCAATAGATCGACTTGACCAAGGTTGTGGTTAGTCGAGTGCGATTTTGTGGCTAACCAACATTCAGAAGTGTAAGTAAACGATGAAGTTGAGACGGGCAGGGGAGGCGGGGTGAAACAGATTCGTCAGCGCCGGCGCATCACGATCATGCGCGACGACCATCTCGGCGATTTGCTAGGCGCGATCTTTCTGGACGTGTCGGCGCACAGCGAAGACGCGATCATAGCGCGGCTGGCCGAATATCTGGGCAGGCGCGTGCGGATCATCAAGGCGGAAATCAGCAGCGATCGGGCTGAAGTTGAAGTTGAGGTTAAGGTTTGGGAAGAGGAGGGCGATCGGCTGGCGGCGACCGCCATGGACCTCAAGAACAAGGGTGCGCGCCGCAATGCGCTGTCGCTGTTTCGCGAGGCGCTGGAACTCGACCCTCTTAACGTCGCGGCAGCGCTGGGCCTCGGTATGTTACTCGCCGAAATGGAAAAGTACAGCGAGGCGCTGACGGTTCTGAAACTTGCCTGCGAGGCCGGTCCGGCGAACGCGGCGACGTTGCTCGCACTCGGCCGCGTATGCGTCAAGACGGATCGCATTGCGAGTGCGATTACCTACCTGGAGCGTGCGTACGCGATTGAGGCCTCAAACTTCGAGGTACGGCGGGCGTTGACGGAGTTGGGGCGCAAGCCGAAGCCGGCGCCTCGGGCGGCGCGGGTGGACTTGTCGAAGCCGGCAGCATCATTGGAGAAGCCCGCAAAAAAGCAGCAGTAGCGGAACGTGGTATTCACTCGTCAGACAAACGAACCGAGCCAAGGCGCAGAGCCCACAGCTATCAGGGTCGCTTTGACCGTTACGTCAATTACTAGCCGCACGTCGTGAATGGGTGGCCTAGTATCAAGTAGGCTTTCTGTCCGAATACTGAAACCACTAATCAACGCATCATCCTCAACTAAGCATAAGAATGGCGCTTCACCGTCCCGTGGGCAATCATTCGCGGGTATCTGATCGGTTGACTGAGGAGCCTTGAGAGAGTCAAAGAGGGTTTTTATTCGGTTATCCAAATCGTTGCCTTCAAAAAGCCGCCCTGCGGGTTCTCTCCTCATAAACAGTATGTCTAAGTGGCAGAGTAGATGCATGAATCGATTAACGAAAGGCACAAATTCAAATGCTCCACAGGTCAGCGGGGGGAAGTATCGTTGACCGATGCCCACCTCACCATTCCGTATTTTTGAGTCCCTCGCCCATTGTTCCTTCAAAATCGGGTGGACGTTAATTAATTCTAGTAGCTGCGGGTGAAAGGTGCGCCTTAGCTGCATCTTGAGCGATACGCGCCCATTATTTGCTGACGATAACAGCGGTCCATCATAGGTCAGCGTAAATTTCACAATATCGACCGGATGATTCAGTTCAACGGTCTCATTTCTATCTCGCAAGCTAGAGGGTGGCAACAGGCGCCTAAGTTTGTAGTGGGAATTAGCACGATGTTGACACCCACTATTAGCTTACATGATAATCTGACTCAGCATGAGTCATCAGATAGCTATTCTCGGCTCCAGCATTTGGTTGGAGCGCTCCGCGGCAAGCACGACCCGGAGCGTACTCTTGTGGCAACGCTGACTGGATATTTCGACGCGAGCGGTGCGCCGGATCAGGGCACCGTTCTAGTAGTCGGCGGCTTTATGTCCTTCGAATCGCGCTGGATTCAGCTTGAGCCACGCTGGAATAAGGCCCTCCGGAAGGAGGGCATCAAATGCTTTCATATGAGCGACCTTATCAACGGTAAAAAAGAATTTGAGGGCTGGAAAACCAAGCCAGATAAGCAAAGGCGTTTGCTCATGGCACTGATCCAGATTCTTAAAGAAACGGTCGTTTGCAGTTTCGGCAGCATCGTCGTTCTCGACGATTGGGAAAAGACCAACCGCGAATACGCGCTAGCCGAGAACGATTTTCAACCTTACTCACTCGCGGGCTGGAGTACCGTTCAGCGGGCGCTCAGATGGTGCAAAACCAACGGGTATCGGGTTCCACCACCGTTATTCATTTTCGAGCATGGGGATAAGCATCAGGACGCCATGATACGCCGTGTTGAGAAAGATTTTGGCGTGATCATTCGGACCGCGCTAAAGAAACCGGACAAAAAGAACCCGAACGAGTTACCAGTCGTGCAATTGCAGTCCGCTGATTTCGTGGCATGGCAAATGTTGAATCTTATGCGAGGGGTCAAGGACAAATATGCTATTCGGTCAGAGGTAAAGGCTGCCCTAGAACCTTGGCTCTGGGAAGTATTCAAGGATACCTTAACTCCAGTCCGGAATTGGTACACCCGTTTCACCTTGGATTCGATTCGCATGCGCGAGCCGACCTTGCTTCGATTATGCAGGGAATACGGAGTGCCGCGCCGCGCACCCTAATTGGTGGTGCAAGTTGTCGAGCCGAGAAATGTATCGCAACGGGTCGTAACTCTGGACGCGTCTGAAAGGAGCAAGCATCGCTGGATCACCGCGCCCGCCTCCGGTGTGGAGCATGTTCGATCGGCCGCGTCATCCTCCATGCTCCGAGGGTCATTCGAATTCTCTACGCGCAGACAGTTGAACCACTTGTTGTAATCGACGCCACCGTCCATAAGGCAAAGGTCGAAGCCTGAGTTGGCCCGCCATTCGTCATCCCCCTCCTGATTGTAAAATGCCTGACTGCATCCAACCGCTACGAGCGCGGCGCAAGCGATGAGCCACTTTGCGAGATTCCCCATAACTACTGATACCACGTCTCGCCAAGGGCGTGTTGTTGCTCATAAAGGTTTGCGGCCAATCTGGACTTCAAACCATTCCATATTTTGGACAGGCTCAATTATCTCAGCAATGGAAATCTCAAGCACCTCGCTCAGAATACGGCGCACCTCGGCTGCCGTCCTATCGTCCGGTTTGCAGCGGACACGAATGCCCGGAAGGACCATATCGAAAATTTTCTGATCCGGTAAAAAAGCGGAAGGCCAGCCAAGCTTCCAAATAGAGCGTGCAACTGATCGGCCAGACGAACGCAATCAGGTAATCCATCGCGAACTATGCCGAAGGCGCGGGGAGGGAGAACGCTAAGTTGCGTGATCAAGCTATCGCGTTGTTCTCTGTTTAATTCTTGACGTCCCTCGCCGATACCATTCATGAAATTTCGCAGCCCCGCGCGGATGCGTTCTCTTTCGAGGTACAAGAGCCACAATCCGCCGACGAGTGTGAGAAATACACCCCAGCCGTTTTGTGTGCTGGCCCCGATCAAGACCAGCCCCGATCCAAAAAGAGTAAGGGCGTACCAAAACTGTCGTTCCTCGGAAGGCATACGATGCGTGGGGCAGATTGCGACACGGGTACACCTGCGCTATATTGAATTCACAGCGCACGCTCCCCGTGCTCACATTATCGGCGGCTAATCTTTGGCGAGATTAGCCGCTTCTGTTTTGGGGCCTCTTTGATCTCCCTTATTCGTCAGTCTTTGACGAACGGAAAAGCGGACTGACGAGCCGATCGAATTTTTTTGGATCGGCCTTTTCCAATTCCTTCCGCAAGCGCTCGTCGTCGGCGCGCGTCTTCTCGCTTACGGTGCTTTTCGGCTTGGATTTCTTGCGGGGCATTCTGGAAGCATAACGCTTCCAGATCGACCCTGCCACTACTGCTTACACGTCGTAATCAGATCGGCGAACATCTCGCTGTTTTTGCGGTTGTTGTAGCGGAAGGAGAATTCATTCAAGTAAAACGGGAGGTATTTCTTGCTGACGTGGTGATACTGACCGATGACGCCCCGCTTGATCAGTGACCAAAAGCTTTCGATATTGTTGGTATGGACCTCGCCGCGCACCCATTCGTTCTTGGAGTGGGTGACGGTCTCGTGCTTAATATCGCGGCCCAAATGCCCGTAATCGCGGTTCTCGTCAGTCACGACGAGCGAGACTTTCTTGCTTACAACATTGCGCACGAAGCCCGATAAGGTGGGCGCATCCTGACTGCCGATGACGCGCGCCACGACATTGCCTTTACGCTCGATTGCGCCGATGACTCCGACCTTGCCGTAACCGAATTTCTCATCGCCGAAAGCCAATTCGCCGCGTTGCGCGCGGACTTGAGCGCTCTTCTTATTCCAGTGTCGGTTGCGATCCTTTCCGCCGATATAGGTTTCGTCAGCCTCAACGATCCCTTGAAGTGGCTGATACATATCGCCTGCCATGGCGGCGCGCCAGCGCATGCAAATGTACCAGCTAGTGTGGTAGGCGTGCTTTGTATGTTCCCCAAACATGATGCGATGGATCTGGTTGGCGCTGATGCCTTTTTTGCTGGTCAGCATCAGATAGCCGACCTTGAAACAAGTATTCAGCGGGATTTTAGTGTTGTCGAAAATGGTCCCGCTGGTAACCGAGAAGCGATACCCGTTGCGGCGGTGGCACTCGTTGACCTCGCCAGTCTTGCGATCTCTGACCTGTGCGCCCGATTTACAGACCCAGTGAAAGGGACGGGTTTTTAGCGCAAATACCCGGTCGCTGCCGCATCGAGTGCAAGTAACCTTGCCGTCCGGCCAGCGCTTGCGAACCAGATATTCGCGGCATTGCTGGTCGGTTCCGTAGGCCAAATCGAACTCGGTAATGGTCTCCATGCCAATAAATATAGGCTATTTTTGTGTGGGTGTCAACATCGTGCTAATCCCCTTGTAGTTGACATAATATATCTTATACGAAGTTAATGAATTAGGCGCGCGGTCGCTCTTTTCCTTAGCTGCCTGGAGCAGCGATCGATAGATCGCGCCCCTGGCTGGCGCTGATGACAGCGCATCTCTATCATGGTCAGTCGATATGCACCTGAAAAACCCATGTCTTTATATCCGCGCTCTCGCGAGTGTCCTGGCAGTCAGCGCAGCGCTCTCGATGGCCGCTCCGGCTTTCGCCACAGAATCCGCCTCTGATGCCGCCCTCAAGGCCGCTCTCCAGAAGCGCCTGCTGGTTCCCGATATCAAGAATCTGCAGTTGGGACCGCCCTCCTCCGGTCCGTTTCCAGGGATGTCGTATCGCACCGTGACGCTGGTCAATCCGGAAAACCCCGGACAGAAAGTCGAAGTCGAAGTGTTCAGCGACGCCGATGGGAAGAAGTTCCTGATCGCGCAACACTATGCGGTCGTTGACACCGCCAACCCGTGGGATCGCGCCGATCTAAAGCAACTCCATCTGGACGATCGCGCGACCCTCGGACCGGACACCGCGCCGATCACGATAATCGAGTTCGGCGACTTCGAATGCCCATACTGCGCGCACGCCTTCAGCGAAATCGAAACGGTGGTGAACTCGACCTACAAAGGCCGCGTGAAGCTGGTTTGGAAGAACTTTCCGCTAACCATGCATGCCTGGGCCGAACAGGGTGCGGTGGCGGCGGAATGCGCGCGCGAGCAAAACCCGGCGAAGTTCTGGGACTTCGCGCGCAACCTCTATCGCGACCAGAACGAGATCAACCCGCAGAACCTGCGGGCGCATATCGACACCTACACCACGTCGTTGGGACTCGATCCGAAGAGCATGGACGCTTGTATCCTGGGCAAGACTGCGGAAGATCGCGTGCAGGAAGACCTAAAGGACGGACAGGCGATCAATATCAACTCGACGCCGACGTTCCTCGTCAACGGTATCCCGGTGATCGGATTGCCCAGTAGCAGCATTTTCGATTTCGTCGTCGATTCGCAGCTTAAGGAACAGCACGCGTCGAAATAGCACTTACACCAGGCGAGCTTGCGAGCCGAGCTAACGAGTCTGCGAGGTGCGTTAGATACCGTCAAGGTTTCAGTTTTCTCTTTCTTCCTTCGCTGTTTTCTTTTTAGTGCGGGGCGGCGGCGGTCGGGGCGGCTGCAGATTCGATTGAGTTCTGATCGGTGGGTGCGGCGCCCTGCTCTGCCATCAAGGCGATGACGCTAGCGCGTTCGGTCGAAAATGGATTCTCGACCAGGAAGTTGCGCCACGCGGTGATTGCGCCGGCCTTGTCGCCCTGGCTGAGCAGGGTTCGCGCGACGCCGAGTTCGGCGGCGGTCTTCTGCGGGCCGGGTATCGAGGCGGCCTGCGCGTAGGCGTCCTGGGCTTTCTTGAAATCGCCAAGGTCCTCGTAGGCCACGCCCAACTGAACCAGCGCGAGGTTCTTGAACTGGTCATGATCGCTATCGGCGATATAAGCGACGAGTGCGTCGCGCGCCTGCGCCGGCTTGCTATCGCTCATATAAGCAGTCGCGACGTAGAGCGGTGCGAGGTGTGCCAGCTTGCCGTTACCGGATTGCGCGAGCGTCTCGAAGCCATCCTCGGCGGTCTTGTAATCCTTGTGATTGAGGGCCGTGATCGCGTCGTAGAATTGGCTCGCGGCCAGGCGATCCTGATGCGATCGATAGAATGAATAGCCGAAGATCAGCGCGAAGATCGCGATCAACGCGACCCCTCCGAGGATCACCTGCAGCACGTTGTTGGCGAGGTATTCCCCGATGCGATCGACCGTGGTTACGAACTCGTCGGGCTGCTTGAGGTCCTTGACCTTGATTTTGTAGTGCGAAGTTGTTGCCATGGCGGATGGTCACACGCCCTCCCCTGCGGCCAACTATCTTGTCACCGCGGGCGTGTCGGCGCGCGGGCGCCTACATCTTATACTTGAAGTCTTCGGGGGACATTTTCTCGAGAATCTCGGACCACTTGTCCCGCGAAACACTGGCGAGATTTTTGTCGGACACGGCGTCTTCGGGCGAATCCGTGGCGGCTTCATGCAATTCGCTGGAGACTTCGAGGACAGCCTTGGCAACGTAGATTGGCGATTTGGTGCGGAGTGCCACCGAGATCGCATCGGAGGGGCGCGAGTCGATATGCAGCGCGCTGCCTTCGCGGGTCTTGAGCTCGATGCGGGCGAAGTAGGTATTTTCCTTGAGTTCGGTTATCTCGACGGCTTCGACCGTGGCGCCGAGCTCGCCGAGTAGGTTGCGAATGAGGTCGTGGGTCATCGGGCGCTGCGGTTTGATCCCTTCAATTTCAGTCGCCATCGAGGCCGCCTCAAGCGGACCTATCCAGATGGGCAGATTGAGCTTATTGTCGGGATCCTTTAGCACCACAATAGGCATTTTGGTGGTCGGATCGAGCGTGAGGCCGCCGACCATCATCAGAATGTAATCTTCCTTCGGACCCGTCATATATGGTCTCTTCGGCGCCACTTTATCGGACTCGCCGCGCGAAAAACGCCCTATTCGCGCATGTTTAAATATCTTGGACCAAACCGGCCTGAGGGTCAACCTGACCGCCCGCAAGAGGCCCGCACGGAGGCGGCTCAGCGCGGAACGAGCTGATCGATCACTCGATAAAGCTGGTTCAGATTGCGGCACTCCTCCACCAGGTCGCAGTGAATTGCGTACCGTTCCATCTCGCTGTCGCCGAATCCCCACGTGTTGCGGCTTTCCGGGTTTAGCCAGATAACGCGCCGCGCGCGTTGCCGGATTTCGCGCAGGCACCAGTCATGAGGCAAGTTGTAATTGTTGCGCGCGTCACCCAGTACGATAACCGTGGTCCGCTTGTTAACGGCGCCGATGTGATCGGTGACGAAATTGCGGAACGATCGGCCGAAGTCGGAGTGCGCGTACACATTGATGATATCACCCTTCAGCGCTACGTCGAGAGCTTCCTTGACATCGTTGGTGCGAAAACTTTCGGTGACCTCGCCGACATCGGCGACGAATACGAAGCTGCGCACACGCGAGTAGAGATCCTGGAGCGAATAAACGAACTGGAGCATGAAGCGCGACGCGTTGCGAACGGAATCGGAAACGTCGCACATGATGAGAATCTGCGGCTTCTCGCGTTTGCGGCGTTCGAACTTGAGATTGAAGGGCACGCCGCCGTTGGAGAGATTCGCGCGCATCGTGCGTTTCACGTCGAAGCGGCCCTTTTTCATCCGCTTGCGCCGCACTGCGATGATATTCTTGAGGCGCTGGGCGAGCCGCGTCACGGCCTCGCGCATCTTCTCGAGTTCCTCGTCGCTCAAGTAGTAGAAGCTCTTGTCGCCGAGCTGGTTCATCCGCTGCTCTTCGCGCGCCTTCATGTCACGCTTCTCGCGCTCCTGGCGGACGTACTTGCGGATGATGTCCTCGAGCATTTTCAGGCGCCGATCGAGGTACTCCTCCATCTTTGCCTTGATATCGCCACCGAGGTCGAGCTTCTCGAGTTGTTCGCGCAGTTCCTTGATTTCCTGTTCGATCTTGTCGAAACCGAGGGCGCGGGCGAGCGCCCGGGCGAAGTAATTCTCCTCGATGGTGCGCTGGATACCCTGCATGCGAACGGCGCGCGCCGCTTCACGCATCATGCGCTCGAGCTGGCCGTCGTTGTTCTGGAGGAGCTGCTTGGCAAGATCGGAAAGCTCCTGGCCATGCTCCTTGAGCATCTGATCCATCTGGTCAAGGAAGTCCTGAAACTCCTTGTCCGACATCGAGAGTGCGTCCTGCACTTCCTTGCTGGCGCCCTTGATAATCTCGCCGAGGCCGGAGAAGTAGACGTCGAACAGTTCTTCGAAAACGGGGAGCTCACTCGCCCGTTTGATCATGGTGGCGCGCAACGCAGCGCGGAACAGCTCGCGTTCGCCGAGGCCCGTAACGTCCGCGGCAGCGACCGCATCGAGCGTCTCGGCCAGCGAGACTCGGACTCCGTTCTGCCGCAGCAGATTGGCAAATTCGACCAGCTTGTCGTCCATCGTATGAGTCGCCCCGTGATGCCGCCCAACGCGCGGTGCGGCTGCGGCGTAGAGCCAATCAGCCTAGTTAAGCAGGTCCTTGTCGTCGGTGCTCCCGGTAGCCTCGGCGCCGGTTCGCCGGGTGCGCGCCTTGCGCAGATACTCCTTCAACTCTTCCTGTGCCTTACGGATGTCGCCTTCGTACTTAACGATGGTGTCGAGGGTCTCATCGACGAGGGCGTTATCCAGGCTCTGCACGTTGAGTAGCGTGAGCGCCTTCACCCAGTCGAGCGTCTCGCTGATACCCGGAGTCTTCTTGAGGTCGAGCTTGCGCAGCGACTGGACCACGCCGACCACTTCTTCGGCGAGCTTCTCGGCGGCTTCGGGAACCTTGAGGCGAACAATCGCGAGCTCCTGCTCGCGATTCGGGAAGTCGATATAGAGGTGGAGGCATCGGCGCTTGAGGGCGTCAGACATCTCGCGAGCATTGTTGGAAGTCAAGATGACGAGCGGAATTTTCTTGGCCTTGAAGGTGCCGATCTCGGGCACCGTCACCTGGAAGTCGGAGAGCAACTCGAGCAGGAAGGCCTCGAACTCGGCATCGGCCTTGTCGATTTCGTCGATCAGCAGGACGACCTGCTCTTCCGAATTGATCGCCTTCATGAGCGGACGCGGCACGATGAAACGTTCCGAAAAGAACACTTCGTCCTCGCTTGCGATCTTATCGACCGCTTCGGCGAGTCCGTGGGTGCCGACCAGCACCTCGCTGACCTTATCCTTAAGAATCTGGGTGTAGAGGAGTTGTTTGGCGTACTCCCATTCGTAGAGCGCCTTGCCTTCGTCGAGTCCTTCGTAGCACTGGAGGCGAATCATTTGTTCATTGAGGGAGGCGGCAAGCACCTTGGCAAGGTCGGTTTTACCGACGCCCGCGGGTCCTTCGACCAGCACCGGTTTCTTCATTGCGGCGGCGAGATAAATCACCGTCGCAATGCGGCGACTGGCGATATAATTGTGTCTGCCGAAGCTCTCGACCACGTCTTCAATCGATGAAAACATTCAACCTCCTCGCTCGCTGCGGCTAGCCGCGCCGTGCCGCGCAATCATAGTTCATTATCACGACGAATGCCCAGTGCAAACCCGGATCGCGGCTCAAATGTGTAACTCCTCGGTCACCGGTTGATTGCGATTAAAACGATCACGAGAAAGCGCGCTGGCGTCGAAATTCGAGTAACGGCCATCGGCGATTAATTCGGCCAGCGCCTGGCCGGCGCCGTAAGATTGCATGACGCCGCGGCCACTGAACGAGTGCGCCTCATAGATACGCGGTGCAGCGCGCCCGACGATCGCGCTGCGGTCGGGGCTGACTTCGTAGAGCCCCGCCCATCCGCCGGCGTGGCGCATGCGCTCGCATATACTCATCCGCGCATACATCCGCGGCCATACTTCGTTCACAAAGAAAGGTTCGCCATCGTAATTGAAAAGATGGCCCGGAGGCGTGTCCGGCGGTGAGTAACCGGCCAATATGTGGGCGCCTTCGTTGTGAAAATAGACGCCGGAAGTATCGACGATCATCCCATAGGCAGCGAAGTTCGCGGCGCGATTATCGACCAGGCAAATCTGACGGCGAATCGGTTCGCTATAGTTCTGAAGGCCGAAAATCTTCAGTGCATTATCCGACCATGCGCCGGTAGTAATCGCGACCGCGTCGGCACGCAGTTCGAACAGTCGTCCAGTTTGCGCTTCGCCCGGGCCATCCTCGGTCATCATCCGCACCAGGCCTTCGTCTGTCAGCGCCTCACTGGCCTCCCAGCATTGCAACTGCACCTCGTCGGCATCGACGCTGGCAGCATGAACGTAAACGCGATCGAGGAATCGCGTCCCATGCTCCTGCGCCCGAGCACGATAGTGCTGTTTCAGCAGATTCGGATTAATCAGGCCGTCGGCGGGCGAGAATGTCGCCCCGGCGATACCCTCGAGGCGATCGATTTCCGGCACGCGCCGATTCACCTCCGTCGGCGTCAGCGCTTCAATCGGATGGCCCAGCGCGCGCTGCAATTCGAGGATATCGCACGCCTTCGGCCAAGTCTCGGTATCATACAGCCAGAGGTAGCCCTTTTGGCGGAAGCCGACCTCGTCGCGGATACTTTCGTAATAGCGGATCGATTCGCGGCATAGCGTGATATTGACCGGCTGCCACCACGTTGCACGGACGCCGCCAGCGTTCTTCTCGCTCGAACTGAGGCGTCCGCTGAGATCGATATCGGCGACCGCGACGCGCAAACCGCGCTGCGCGAGGCCCATCGCAACCGCGCTGCCGATAACGCCGCCGCCGATCAACACGACGTCGTAGTGATCGATGGTTCCCACGCTTCAATGCTAGCAAATGCGCGCTCGCGAGCCTCTTGTGCTGACGGCCCCGGATTTGCGACGTTTGAGAGAGCATGTGCACGCTCGCCATCTACTTTCGCGTCTTGACCGATTATCCCGTCGTCGTCGCCGCCAATCGCGACGAATTCCTCGATCGCCCCGCGCTGCCGCCGACTATGCTCGGCGATCGCCCGCGCATCATCGGCGGCAAGGATTTGCGCGCGCGCGGAACGTGGCTCGGAATCAACGAGCACGGGCTCATCGCGGGGCTGCTCAACCGGCGGATCGCGGAGACCGGACCGAACGACGACAAGCTGCGCTCCCGCGGCTTGCTATGCCTCGACGCGTTGCAGCATTCGACTGCGGCCGGCGCACTGCATTATCTAGAAGGCCAACGCGGGCGCGATTACAACGGCTTCAACCTGTTGATGGCGTCTAGGGACGAGGCATTTGTCGCCTATAACCGGGGCGGCGAGATCGAGATCGTGCAACTCACGCCCGGGTTTCATCTGTTGACCAACGCCGACGTTGACGATTTTGAGTGCCCGCGTATCAGCCGATCGTACAGCCGTTTCGCCGAACTCGGACGGCGCGAGGAATTCGCCGCCGACCCGCTCGCTCGCCGCGACGACCTTGCGGCGCTGCTGGCCGATCATTCGACGCAGCTCGACGCGCGCACGGGCCGGCCGAACTCGCTGTGCCTGCATCTGGGCGATTACGGCACGCGTTCATCGAGTTTGATCTTCATGCGGCGTGACGCAACCACGGTCGATCACTTTTTTTCCGCCGGGCCGCCCTGCACGACGTCGTACCAGCGCGCTCCAGTTCCCTAACGTTTTTCATTTGTGGCGCGTCCTTTTCAGGGAAGAAGCTTAAGCAGGAAGAGCCCGACTAGCCGTTGAGTGCCTTTGGCTTCTTAGGTTTGCGCGCGTAATGAGTCGGGTCGGGAACTCCCGCTTCGAGAAATCCTTCCACCCGCTCGGCGCATTTGGTACACGCGCCGCAATGGACGATACCGGTCGGCCGCGCGCATGAGACGGTCAGTTCCAGCGGCATCCCTGCGCCCGTCCGCACCACGTCGGCCTTGGATTTGCCGGCGAACGGCGTGCGAATGGAGAGCCTGATACCCACGCCAAGTTCGACCGCGCGGGCGAAGGCGCGGAAGAATTCGGGGCGCGCGTCGGGGAAGGGATTGCTTTCAAGCGGCGCCATCGCGATTTCGCCAATCTGATTGCGCGCACTGAAGATCGCGGCCTTCGTCAGCAGAGTGAAGTTGCGCCCCAGGATATAGTTGGACGAGAGCGATGCGTTGTAACCCGGAACGTTACGGCCGGTGACGCTCCAGTGGTCGCCCGACAGATCGCGCATCGGCAGACTTAAGGCCGCGACCGGTTCGATGTTCGGCAGTTTGAGCGCGCGCACAAAACGCCGCAGCGTCGCGAGCTCGTCGCGCTCCCAACTCAGTCCCGCGCGAATATAGACCGGAAAGACGTGGCGGCCGGTGCGCGCGATCGCACCGAGCATCACGGAGCTGTCGAGGCCGCCGCTGGCGAGAATCGTGATGCGATCCGCGACCGGCGTGATTTGGTATCCATCGGGGACGTTTGCGGCTTGCTGGTTAGTGCGCTTCAACAGGTTTCCAATCAATTCAGAAGACGGCCGCCTTCGAGCATCAGGGTCGAGCCGGTCGCGAAGTCAGTTCCTTCACACAGAAAGATCACCGCGCGCGCAACGTCGTCGGGCGTGCCGAGCCGCTGGGTCAGTGTGATCTTCCGCAGGCGTTCGATCTCGGCGGCGTCGTAGTCATCGGGGGGCATCACGGGGCCGAGCGCGATACAGTTCACCTGTATTTCCGGCGCCAACGCCTTGGCCAGCGCGCGCGTGAGACCAATCAACCCGGCCTTTGAGATCGAGTACGGAATATAGCTTTTGAAGGGGCGGATACCAGCCCAGTCGCCGAGATTGATAATCTTGCCAGCGCCATTCTGACGCATCGACGCACTCACGAACTTCGATAGAAAGAAGGGCGCTTTCAGGTTGGTGTCGAGGTTCGCGTCCCAGTCGTGCTCGGAAATCTCTTCGAACGATTTGCGCACAAAGATGGAGGCCGAGTTTATCAGCACGTCGATTCGTCCATAGACGGCGATCACCTCCGAGGTCATCCGTTCAATTTCACCAACGTTCTCAAGATCGGCTGCGAAACATCTCGCGCGCCCGCCGGCGCGTTCGACCTGGGCAGCCACCGCTTCGGCTTCAGAGTGAGAGGTCCGGTAATGAATTGCGAGGGTTGCGCCACGATCGGCCAGGGCAATCGCAATCGCCCTTCCCAGGCGGCGGCCGGCGCCCGTCACCAGCGCAACTTTACCCTCCAGGTTCATCGTCAATAGTTTCCGCGCGTCACTTGTATTCCAGGAAGCGGCTGGGGTCGCTCTGGATCAAGCTCGGATGCCCGGGAAGCGCTTTGCGCGGTCAGGTTTCGGCATCGATCGCGCGCAGCAACGCCAGGTTATCCGAATGGCCAGTCTTCGAGGCCGTGACGTGACCGATCAGCGGGCGCCCGAGAAGATAAAGATCGCCAATTAGATCGAGTACCTTGTGCCGCGCGAATTCGTCGGGAAAACGCAACGTCGTATTTACCACTTTCTCGTCATCGACGAGGATCAGATTGTCGAGTCGGCCGCCGCTCGCGAGTCCCATCTGCGCAAGTTTGTGAAATTCCCGCACGAATCCAAACGTCCGGGCGGGCGCAATCTGATCGATGTAAGCGTCGGACGAGGTCAATTCGAAATGTACCTTCTGCACGCCAATCGGCGCCGGATAGTCGAGGGTGTAATCGATAATTAGATGAGGCGCGGGCTCAATTCGAATGAATTCTTCGCCGCTGCCCACCTGGATGGTTTTCTTTACGGCAATCGGTTCAACAAGGGATGACTGTTCGCGCACCCCAGCTTCGCGCAACTGCCTGCAGTACTCGAGGGCCGACCCGTCCAGGGCAGGAACCTCGTCGTCCGTCTTGACCAGCAGGTTGGTGATGCCGAAGCCGTGCAGCGCCGACATCAGATGTTCGACCGTGCGGATCGAATGGCCATTGCCGCTGAGCGTGGTGTTGTAGCCGGTCTCGGTAACGTTGTCGAGGCGGGCCGGGATGGCGGATTGGTCGGCTAATGACGAGAACACAATCCCGGTATTGGACGGAGCGGGATGCAGAATCACGCCCGTTTTCAATCCGGAATGAAGGCCCTGCCCTGCGATAACGAGGGATTCTCTGACCGTGCGCTGGCGCCGGGCGATTGCGCCGGTGGCACTCGCGGGCGCGCGTCCGGCAGCGACTCCATCGCCAGCCGGCTCGGGGCGACTCCCGCCGGTTTCGCCCGAAAGCACCCGGTCGATAGACGCGAGCAATCCCGCTACGGAGAACGGCTTCTCCAAAAAGTCTTCGGCACCAAGACGGGTAGCAGCCACCGCGTTCTGGATATTGGCGTGACCCGAGATCATGATGACGCGCGTGTGCGGTCGCTCGGCTTTGATGCGGCGAAGCAGCTCGATACCGTCGAGCTCGGGCATCCAGACGTCGAGGAGCACCAGTTCCGGATGCTCTCGCGCAATTATTCCCATCACACCCGGCGCGTGGCCGGTCTCGATCACACGAAAGCCTTCGTCGCTGAGAATCCCGCGCAATGAAGACCTAATCCGCTCTTCGTCATCCACCACCAACACGGTCGCATTCACTGGGTTACCTGCCGATAACGGTCTTTGATTTAGATTTTGAGCTCGAATTTTTGTTTCTCAGTCCTGGCGTGAAGTTAACCGGAAAGGAGCCTCTACCGCTGCCGAATCGAAATCGGATCCTCAAGCGTGCCTTTCGCGTGTCAATCCCTAATCAGGCCGCAGGCCGGCGTCGGCGCATGAGTCGTCTGCAACGGCATACGTGTGTGGTGTATTCCCCATATTTCTAAATTTCGGCGCGGCGCGTCCATCCCCGTCGCGACCGCTCAAGCGGAAACACTAACGATTTGTTGCACTTTTACTGGAAATTCGACGATGAATCTACTTCCGCGGGGTCGGTTTCCCTGCACCCGAACGAACCCGTGATGGTCAGTCACGATATTCGCGACGATCGCCAGACCGAGGCCCGTACCGCCGCTTTTGGTGGAGTAGTAGGGTTCGAAGATGCGCGCGCGATTGCGGGGCTCAATACCAGGACCATTGTCGCATACTTCGAGCGTTACCACACCGCTAGCGCCGTCCACTGTGGTGATTACGTCGATGCGCGGTCGGTCGCCATTGTGGTTTGCGCTGAGCGCGGCGGCGACCGCATTGTCGAGCAGATTCACCAACGCGCGCTTGAGCGCTTCGCGATCGATGGCAACCATGGGCATCTTGGGCGCCAGCGCAAGACCGAAGTCCGCGGCCGGATTGGCCTCGCGAAAGTTGTTGACAGTTTCTTCGGCGAGGTCGTTCAGATCGCCCGGAATCGGATTAAGCTGCGGCATCCTCGCGAACGCAGCAAACTCGTTCACCAGCCGCTTGAGGGCCTCCACCTCGCCGATGATGGTATGCGTGCATTCCTCGAGGAGGCGCCCGTCACCGTCGGCGAGCGGTCCCAACTGGCGACGCAGGCGCTCCGCCGAAAGCTGAATGGGAGTCAGGGGGTTCTTGATCTCGTGCGCGATGCGCCGCGCGACTTCGCGCCACGCCTCCATCCGTTCGACCTTGGCGATCTGGCTCACGTCCTCGAAGAACAGCACGGTGCCGAGGTCGCCGGTCTCGTCGCCGAGCGGGCTCGCGGTCATCATCAGTTCGGCGTCGGCGCC
>Ga0302326_10006582_pt1 | contig 26029 bp, 26 predicted proteins | sample Palsa_T0_3_FD_202264 | JGI IMG/M metagenome (GOLD analysis project Ga0302326, IMG submission 202264) | Peat permafrost microbial communities from Stordalen Mire near Abisko, Sweden - Palsa_T0_3 | ecosystem: Environmental > Terrestrial > Soil > Palsa > Peat permafrost | place: Sweden: Abisko... | reverse complement strand
GCGGCCGCAGGCGTCGACATCGATGCCGGCAATCGCCTGGTGGAAATGATCAAACCCATGCTGCGCCTGACCGCGCGGCCGGGCGCCGATGCCGAAATCGGGGGATTCGGCGGCCTGTTTGATCTGAAATCCGCAGGGTTTTCCGATCCCATATTGGTTGCCGCGACGGACGGGGTCGGAACCAAAGTCAAAATCGCGATCGAAACCAATCGTCACGAAACAATCGGCATCGACCTGGTCGCGATGTCGGTGAACGATCTCGTGGTGCAAGGCGCCGAGCCGTTGTTCTTTCTCGATTACTTCGCTTGCGGCAAGCTCAATTCTGACGTGGCCGCCAAAGTGGTCGGGGGCATTGCCGCGGCCTGCCGCGAAGTGCGCTGCGCGCTGATCGGCGGCGAGACCGCGGAAATGCCCGGCCTCTATGCGGCCGATGATTACGACCTCGCGGGCTTCGCCGTCGGCGCCGCAAACCGCGACGCTTTGCTGCCGCGCGCCGACGTCACGCCTGGCGACGAAGTCCTCGGCCTCGCCTCGTCCGGTCCGCATGCCAACGGCTTCTCATTGATTCGGCGGATCATCGCCGCATCCGGACAGTCTCTCGCCGCGTCCGCGCCCTTTGACGGCTCGCGAACCCTCGGCGAAGCGCTGCTGGCGCCGACGCGCCTCTACGTGAATTCATGCCTCGCCGCAATCCGCGAAACCAAGGCGGTGAAAGCGCTCGCCCATATCACCGGCGGCGGTTTCGTCGAAAATATCCCAAGAGTGATTCCGCGCGGACTTTGCGCGGTGGTGGACCTCGACCGCGTGCCCGTCCCTCCGGTGTTTAAATGGCTCGCAGCCACGGGCGAAGTCGGCGAACAGGAGATGCTGCGAACGTTCAATTGCGGCATCGGCATGATCGCCGTCGTCGACGCCAACAAGGCCGCGGTGGCGAGCGAAGTATTCCAGGCACACGGCGAGAGCGTCGTGCGATTGGGTAAAGTAATTAAGGCTCGCGGAGAGGCGCGCATCGATTTTCGCGGGCGCCTCGATCTCACCCGGTGAGCAATGGTCAAGATGCGCGTTGCAGTGCTTATTTCCGGCCGCGGCTCGAACATGGCGGCGCTGATCGAGGCCGCAAAGACCGATGACTATCCGGCCGAGGTAGCGCTTGTCGTTTCAAACCGCGCCGACGCCGCCGGCCTCGGCCACGCACGCGGCCACGGCGTTGCGACCGCGCTCATCGATCATCGCGAGTTCGGCGAAGACCGCGAAGCGTTTGAACGGGCACTCGACGAAATCCTGCGTGCCAACCGAATCGAGATCGTGTGCCTCGCCGGCTTTATGCGTGTTCTGACGCCCTGGTTTGTCGCGCGCTGGAGCGGGCGCCTGCTCAACATCCATCCTTCGCTGTTACCGGACTTCAAGGGGCTCGATACCCATCGCAGGGCGATCGCGGCCGGCGCCAAGCACCATGGCGCTACAGTCCATTTTGTTGTTGCGGAGATCGACGCCGGCCCGGTCATCGCGCAGGAGGCAATCGACGTGCGCAACGATGACACTGAAGCCGCGCTAGCCAAGCGCGTGCTGGAGGTCGAGCACCGGCTCTACCCGCGCGCTCTGCGCGAAGTCGCAGAAGGTCGGGCAAAGCTCACCGCATCCCGACCCGGAGAGGGTTAGGCAAAAACGGCAAAAAAGCTCGCGGGTCCGAAGGGGGCCCGGCGAAACGGATTTTCTACCGTTTGCTCAGGCTACCTTGAGATTTTCCGCGGACGTCTTGCCGCGATTGGTGACGAGCTCGTACTCGACTTCTTGGCCTTCGTTGAGGCCACGCAGCCCGGCGCGCTCCACGGCCGAGATGTGCACGAACACATCTTTGTCGCCGGTGGTCGGCTTGATGAAGCCGTAGCCCTTGGTCGGATTAAACCATTTGACGGCGCCCTTTTGCATCGTCTGTCTCCTGGTCAGTTCAGATTCAGCATCGACGCGAAGTGGCAGCCGCACGCGTGCGCCCGCGCTCCACGACACAAGCCAGATTTTGGGGGAAAGTCCGAAATGATCGCATCGCCAAGATAGCACCGGCCGGAAGGCCAAAATCCGATTGCACCATCAGGCAAACGGAAAAATGCGGCGCGACCGTGGCTGTAGCCGTGCACTGAAAGCCGCGGAATCTGCGCTGACAACCGCCATGGTAACGAAAAAGTTTACCGCGACGGAGATCACAGCGAGGCGTTTGCTGAAAAATTGCTTGCTGAAAATTTACCACGCCGCCGAACTCAGCAAGCAGCTAGCGGCGCAAAAAGAACGCGATGGCCATGATGGCGTAGGCCGCCAACAACTGTAGACCTTCGAACCAATTGCTCTCGCCGTCTTGGACGATGAAATTGACGATAACCACCGCGAGTACCATCGCGACGAGCTCGAACGAGTTGAAAATCAGGTTCATCGGCTGCCCCGTCAGTACGCCGAGCAGCACCAGGACCGGGGCGACGATCAGCACCATCTGCGTCGTCGATCCGATGGAAATCTGGATCGCAAGATCCATTCGGTTCTTGCGCGCCACCGAGACCGCGGTGATGTGTTCGGCGGCATTGCCGATCACCGCAACAAAAATGACGCCGATAAAGAGCTGCGACCAGCCGAGCCGCACGACCAAGGGCTCGATTGAATTGACGAGAATATCGCTGACCCATGCAACGCCCGCCGTCGCGGCAATAAGCGTCGCCACCGCCCGTCCGGTGCTCCAGCGCGGAAGGTATCTGCCGACATCTTCCCGATAAAGATGCTTGTGCGTGTGCAGCGAGAACAACAGGCTCGCGCCGTACATGCAGATGAGCACGAGCGAGACGAGCAGGCTCAGGTTTTGCACTGTGCTCGAAGCGGCCTCGACCCCCGTCTCGGAAAAGATCGCCGGCACGATAAGGGCGATGGTGGCGAGGAACAGCGTAGAGCTCTGGGCGAGAATGCCGGTCCTGTTGAACGTTTGCTTCTCGCGTCCCCATCCGCCCCAGAACATCGCCAAGCCCAGGACCAGAAGCAGAGTGCCGATCACCGAGCCCGCGATCGAAGCTTTCACCACTTCGATGAGGCCAGCCTTGAGCGCAAATATGCCGATGATGAGTTCGGTAGCATTGCCGAAAGTCGCGTTCAGAAGTCCGCCGATGGCGGGCGTCGTCCGGCTGGCCAATTCCTCGGTTGATTCCCCGATGTATTTGGCGAGCGGAAGAACGGACACAGCGGCGAGAAAAAATACGATGACCGGCGACACGCCGGCGAAAGAGGCGCCGATCGCCAACGGCACGAAAACAAGAAGCGCGGGATATATAGCGCCCATTCGCCTGAATGCACCAAGCCGGGCCCGGCCCGCGGGCGGCCTTCAAACGCAAATCAACCGCTACGCTAGTCCGTCGGCGTTACGCCGCCTATTCCTCGCCGCGCGCGCTCGACTGCGCCGTATCAGTTACCGCCTGGCTCAGCCGACGATTTCGTTGCCGGGAAAAAACTGGGAAATCTCTTTCTGCGCGGTGTCCGCGGCATCCGATCCATGCACCGAGTTTTCGCTGATCGACTTGGCTAATTCCTTACGGATGGTGCCAGGCGACGCCTTAGCGGGATCGGTCGCGCCCATCAAGTCGCGGTAGGCGGCAATTGCGTTCTCGCCTTCGAGTACCTGAACCACCACCGGGCCCGAAATCATAAAGTCGACCAGTTCGCCAAAGAACGGCCGCTGGCGATGCACGGCGTAAAACGTCTCGGCCTGCGCCCGGCTCATCTTCACGCGCTTCTGCGCAATAATGCGCAGTCCGGCCTTCTCGATCATGGCGTTGATCGCGCCCGTGATGTTACGGGCCGTGGCATCGGGTTTGATGATCGAAAATGTACGCTCGATCGCCATCAAATCTTCCTTTGGAATTTACCGTGGATCGCTTGCAAAGTGCGCGGCTTATAGCCGTCGCTCGCAAAGCCGGCAAGCGTCCCGCGCCGGTACGCAGTTTTCGGCGTGCATGGATAGATTAGGAGACAGCAGGGTAAATTGGCAGGCGCCACACTAGCTGTTGCTGCCGCTCTTTGCTGGCTGCGCCGGTGCGGCCGGTTTTTTCTTCGCTACCTTTCTTTTCGGCGGAGCCTTTTCCTCGGCCTGCATCGGCGGCTGCTCCACTCGGTCCATTTCCGTCAGTTTGCCGCCGTCAAAACGATAAACGCCCGGACGCGAACCGGCACTGTAGGTGAGGACCGCGCCGCGTGAGCCATTGGGATTTTGGCCGAGATTGACGTTATTGGGCTGACCCAAGCGCTGCACCACGTCGCATTCGCTCATGCCGATCGCAACGCCTTGGCCGAGGAGGGTTGCCGCGTCGTCCCCCGCTGCGCCAGGCTGCGCCGATGAAGCCGAAACCGGCCTTGGGCAGCCTCCGTTGCCGTCGACAAGATCGTTCGCGGTAATCGGACGATCCCGCCTGGCATCGCCGAGATCGGAGTAACTGTAACCGCCTTTCGATCCAAAGAAGTCGACCGGCCGGGAAAACAACGCCAGGCTCGAATCGGACGAAGAGCACCCGCAAAGAGCGACCATGGCGCCGATTATGGCGGGAAGCGCAATGAAGCGATTGAACGAAGCAGGCACTTGAGAATATTACCTCGCCGCAGGCGGATGTACTACAGGCGCAGAATGCGCGGGTTTGTGTTGCGATCGTGGCAGGGATCGGCTTTCTCGGCCGCACCTCCCGAGGCAGGTGGAATCGGGCAAAGGTAAAAAACGATGAGACGCCAGCGGGTTGAACCTAGCGCGGGGCGCCGCCAAAAGGCACGCCATTTGTGATGTCCGTCACGGCTTGAAGATCGAGGGCCTGCGAGGTTTACACTCGGCGGGCCGCGCTACAGCCTTTTGGGGTATTTCGGAGAATCATTGATGCGACTGCAATTCGTCGGCTGCGGCGACGCCTTCGGCTCCGGCGGACGATTCAACACTTGCCTGCACCTCACCGGCCGCAACGCCAATATCCTGATTGATTGCGGGGCGAGCTCGCTCGTTGCCATGAACGAGCTTGCCATCCCTCGCAACGACATCGACGCAATCTTCCTCAGCCATTTTCACGCCGACCATGTCGGCGGAATTCCGTTCTTTTTGTTGGAGGCCAATTACGTCAGCAAGCGCAAGCGCCCGCTGACCATCATTGGGCCGCCGAGCCTCAAGAGCCGCTTCGCGGCAATTATGGAGACCGGCTTCGCCGGCACTAAAGACCTGAAGTTCAAATTCCCGCTGCGGCTTACGGAATTCGACATCGGCGAAAGCTGCGAGGCCGCGGGCGTAAAAGTCACGCCGTTTCACGTTGTGCACGACGACCGCGCCGGCCCTTGCCTCGGCCTCCGCTTCGAGATCGAAGGCAAGGTCATCGCCTTTTCCGGCGACACCGAATGGACCGACGCATTGATCGATATCGGCCGCGAAGCCGACCTGTTCATCTGCGAGGCTTATACGCGCGATAAGCCGGTGGCGACCCACATGGCGTTGTCGGTGTTGGAACGTCATCTCGGGCAAATCCGCCCAAAACGGTTGATCCTCACCCATATGAGCAATGACATGCTGTCGCACCGCGCCGAGGTGCCGTACGAGAGCGCCGAAGACGGCATGATCGTCGAGATTTAAAGACCGCCTTAATCGCCGAGCGCGGCGGCGATTGCTTCCAACGCAGCCGCCGCTTTCTCGCCGTCCGGTCCGCCCGCTTGCGCCATGTCGGGCCGGCCGCCGCCGCCTTTGCCGCCAAGCGCTTCGGCGCCCTTACGGACAAGATCGACGGCGCTGAAGCGGGCAACCAGGTCTTCGGTCACGCCGACCACAATTCCGGCTTTGCCTTCGCCCGTTACCCCGACGATAGCTACGATGCCTGAGCCGAGCTTCTTCTTGCCCTCATCGGCCAGGCTGCGCAGATCCTTCAAATCAATGCCCTCGACCGCGCGGGCAATCAGCTTGACATCCTTGACGACGCGTACGCCATCTTCGCCCGTGCTCTTGCCGCCACCGAGCGCGAGCTTCTTCTTCGCCTCGGACAAATCGCGCTCAAGCCGCTTGCGTTCGTCAAGCAACGCGGCAATCCGCGACGGCATTTCGTCCACTGGCACACGCAATTCCGCGGCAGCGTCCTTGGCGATCTGCGCCACGTGATTGGCGTGCTTGCGCGCCGCGTTGCCGGTAAGCGCTTCGATGCGGCGCACGCCGGCGGCCACGCCGCTTTCGCCGGCGATGGAAATGACGCCGATATCGCCGGTGCGCTCCACGTGCGTGCCGCCGCACAATTCGATCGACCAGCCCAGGCTATTGCCGCCGCCCTCGCCCATGGCGACGACGCGCACCTCGTCGCCATATTTTTCGCCGAACAGCGCGCGGGCACCCGACGCAATAGCATCGTCGACCGCCATGACCCGCGTGGTGACCGGCGCGTTCTCCAGCACGACGCTGTTGGCGATGTCCTCGACGCGCTCAAGCTCCTCGCCGCTCACCGGCTTGGGGTGTGAGAAATCAAAGCGCAGCCGATCGGGCGCGACCAGCGAGCCCTTTTGCGCCACGTGATCGCCGAGCACCTGGCGCAACGCCTCGTGCAAAAGGTGAGTGGCGGAATGGTTTCGACGAATTTCGGCGCGCTTTTCGCGATCAACTTCTAGGCGGAATGAATCCCCAACCCTTACCGTACCGTTTTCAACTCGAACGTTGTGAACATAGAGGTCTCCTGCTTCTTTGTGGACCGCAAGTACTCGCGCGACCAGCTGTCCTTCGGTACCTCGAATCAACCAACCGGTATCGCTTACCTGACCGCCCGCCTCAGCATAAAACGGTGTCTGATTGAATATTACTTCTCCACTCTCTCCCGCTTTGAGCTCACTGACATCAGAGCCGCCGCGAATAATCGTTTGAACGATGGCTTCGCTACTTTCCGTCTCATAACCAAGGAATTCGGTCGCCCCAAACCTGTCTCGGAGCGGAAACCAATAATCTGCTGTCTTTATATCTCCTGAGCCTACCCACGAAGCACGAGCCTTAGCTTTTTGTCGCTCCATCGAGGCGTTGAACTCGTTAATGTCGACAACGACGCCTCGCGCTCGGAGCGCATCCTGAGTGAGATCAAGCGGGAATCCGTACGTGTCGTACAGCGTGAACGCCACATCCCCGGGGAAGATTGTGGTCGAAACCGAAGAAATAGCTGTACCAGCTTGAGGAACAGAGCTGACTTTCACCATCTCTTCTTCCAGCATGGCGAGACCGCGCTCCAGCGTCTTGCGGAAGCGGATTTCTTCGAGCTTGAGCGTTTCGGTGATCAATCCCTCGGCGCGGTGCAATTCCGGATAAGCTTGCCCCATTTCGCGGACCAGGACCGGAACAAGCCGCCACATCAGCGGATCTTTGGCGCCGAGGAGCTCGGCGTGACGCATGGCGCGGCGCATGATCCGGCGCAACACGTAGCCGCGGCCCTCGTTCGAAGGCAGCACGCCGTCGGCAATCAAAAACGAACTGGCGCGCAGATGATCGGCAATGACCCGATGCGAGGCCTTGCGCGCGCCCTCAGAGTCGACATGCGTGATGTCGGCGACGGCCTCGATCAGCGCGCCGAATAAATCGATCTTGTAATTGTCGTGCGTACCTTGCAGCACAGCGGCGATGCGTTCGAGCCCCATGCCGGTATCGATCGAGGGCCGCGGCAAATTGGTCCGCTTGCCATCGGCAACCTGCTCGTACTGCATGAACACGAGATTCCAGATTTCGACGAAACGATCGCCCTCAGCATCGGGACTGCCGGGCGGCCCGCCTGGAATGTGCGGGCCGTGGTCGTAAAAGATTTCCGAGCACGGACCGCACGGCCCGGTGTCGCCCATCGCCCAGAAATTATCGCTGCCGGCGATGCGCAGGATTTTCTTTTCCGGCAGGCCGGAGATTTTCTTCCAGAGATCGAACGCCTCGTCGTCGTCGATATAGACGGTCGCCAACAGCTTGTCGGCCGGAACGCCGAATTCTTTGGTGATCAGCCGCCAGGCGAGCTCGATGGCGCGCTCCTTGAAGTAGTCGCCGAACGAGAAATTGCCGAGCATCTCGAAGAAGGTGTGATGGCGCGCGGTGTAGCCGACATTATCGAGGTCGTTGTGCTTGCCGCCGGCGCGCACGCATTTCTGTGCCGTCGTTGCGCGCGTGTAGGGCCGCTTCTCCAAGCCGGTAAAAACGTTCTTAAATTGCACCATCCCGGCATTGGTGAACATCAATGTCGGGTCGTTGCGCGGCACCAGCGGCGACGACGCCACGACCTCGTGACCTTCGCGCGCGAAGAATCCAAGGAAATTCGACCTGATGTCGTTAACGCCGCTCATTGACGCAACTCTCTACTGTCCCGATTCCGAAGTTCGCATGTCCAAGCGGCAATCCCTCGTGCGAACTTCGGAATCAAAGGGACACTAGCAAACCTAATAATCCAGTGTGGCTTGGTTCAGAAGTCCGCATGAGGGGCTGCCGGCAAAGATGATGCGGACTTCTGAACCGCCACACTAGCGGGACGGGTCTTTTCTGTCCAGAAAAGCCGCTTTAAATCGGCGTGATTGCCCAACAGCAGCAAAACATATAAGCGCTCCACGTCTGAAGCGCTTGCAGCGAGTACAAGATGAACGACCGAGTTCCCCCCCTGCCCCGCAGCTTCGCCGAGCGTGTGCGGGCGCACCGCTTTGTCATGACGGCGGAGGTTGCCCCGCCCGTCGCCTGCGACGCGCAGGAGCTGTTGCGAAAAGCAACTCCGCTCCGCGGTCTCGCCGACGCAGTCAACGTCACCGACGGCGCCGGCGCCCGTGCCCATATGAGCGCAATCGCGGCAGCGGTCCTCCTGCTCGACGCCGGCATCGAGCCCATTTTGCAAATGACCTGCCGCGACCGAAACCGCATCGCGCTGCAGAGCGACCTGATGGGTGCGGCCGCCCTCGACATTCGCAACATCCTGGTGCTCACCGGCGACGACCCCAAAGCCGGCGATCAGCCCGACACCAAGCCGGTCTTCGACATCGACTCAAAGACTTTGCTGGAAACCGCGCGCCGCCTGCGCGACGAAGGCAAGCTGCCGACCGGGCGCGAGGTGATCGGCAAGGCCGCGTTTTTTCTCGGTGCCGCCGACATGCCGATCGATCCACCGGCCGACTGGCAACCGAATTCGCTGCGCGGCAAGCTCGCCGCCGGCGCGCAATTCGTGCAAACACAATTTTGCATGGATGCTGAGATTGTACGCCGCTACGTCGGCGCGCTGGCGAAGGCCGGATTGACCAAAGACCTCGCCATCCTTATCGGCATCAATCCGCTGCGTTCGGCCAAATCCGCGCAATGGATGCGGAGCCATCTGTTCGGCACCATCATTCCCGATGGCTTGATCGCACGCATTGAAAATGCGGCCGACCCAGCGCGCGAAGGCATTCGCATTTGCGTCGACTTGATTGCGGAATTGGCGACGATCCCCGGCGTCGCCGGCGTGCACATCATGGCGCCGGGCAATGACGCGGCCATTCCGCAAGTCATTGCCGAAGCCCGCGGCCGCGTCCAACAGGCCGCGGTCTAATCTCCGCTCGGTAAATTACGGCTGGATCAATTCCCCGGCCACTCGACGGTGTGGATGCGCACCTCGGATGTCAGCGTCTTGTGCACCGGGCACATGTCGGCAATTTCCATCAGCCGCGCGCGCTGCTTGGCGTCGAGATCGCCTTCGAGCGAGATCACCCGCTCGATGTGATCGAGCGAGCCTTGCTTGGTCTCGCACTCCGCGCAATCGGCCGCGTAGATGCGGTCGTGGCGAAGCCGGACTTCGACACGATTGAGCGGCAGCTTCTTCTGGTCGGCATAAAGCCGCAGCGTCATTGACGTGCAGGCGCCGAGCGCCGCAAGCAGAAGGTCATACGGGCCTGGCCCGCTGTCGAGGCCGCCGACATTGACCGGCTCGTCAGCCGTCAGATGATGCCGTCCCGAGCGGACCTCCTGCTGGAATTTTCCCTTGCCGGTCTCGCGGACAATGACGACGTTGCGTGGAGCCTCCTCGGACAATGCGGTTTCTGCCGCCATCAACGCCTCCTGTTCGCCTTTCCCTTCCAATACGCCCTTCAGCGAGCGCATGAAAGGAAACGCCTTTCTGCGCGATCTTGATCCATATAACGTTATGCGTTATGGTCTCGCATGATTATCGGCTTTCGCGACGCCGAGACCGAAAAAATCTGGAACGGCCTACGCAGCCGAAAGCTTCCGCCACCGATCCAGGCCGGCGCGTTGCGCAAGCTGCGTCTCGTGAGTGCCGCGAAACGGGTCGACGATTTACGCGTGCCACCCGGCAACCGCCTCGAAGCTTTGCGGGGTGATCGTGTCGGACAATGGAGCATTCGTATCAATGACCAGTGGCGCATTTGCTTCCGCTGGACTGAAGGAGGCGCGGACGATGTCGAGATCGTCGATTACCACGGCTGAGCTTTTGCCTAACCCGCATCCGGGCGAAATCCTGCTCGAGGAATTTCTGAAGCCGATGGCGCTGTCGCAAACGGCGCTGGCGCGCGCCATCGGCGTGCCGCCTCGACGTATCAACGAGATCGTGCTTGGGAAGCGCGCCATCACCGCCGACACCGATCTGCGGCTCGCGCGCTACTTCGGCCTCAGCGACGGATTTTTCCTGCAACTGCAAACCGATCACGACCTGATGGCGCGGCGGCGCCAGATCGGGGAGAAGCTCCGGGCGATCAGGCCGAGAAGCAAAGCGGCGTAAAGAACTGAATGCAGAAACAAAGAAGGGCCGCCTTCGCAGGCAGCCCTTCCATTGTCAGGCCGTGGCCCGGTTGCGCAGGCGAAAAATCCGCCTCACGCACGTGAGCCCGGTGGCGGATTAGACCACCTAGGCGAGGACCTCGGCAGAGGCGAGGATCCAGTTCACGAATGCCGGCGACCGCGGCGATAGACAATGAGACACTGGATCACCTCCTTTCAGTTGTTAACGATGGGCCCAATATAACCTCACCGCCGTGATTCGGAAGAGTGGCGAAACAGGGAACAGCCGCCCTCACCTGCCCAGCTCGCGAATGGCGGCGTCGAGGCCTTCGAGCGTGAGCGGGTACATCCGCCCGCCGAGCATCTGCCGCATCATGCGGATGGACTCGGTGAAGTCCCACTCGCGCTCGGGCACCGGGTTGAGCCAGACGCAAGACGGGTAGGTATCGACAAGGCGCTGCATCCACACGCTGCCGGCTTCGTCGTTGAAATGCTCGACCGAACCGCCGGGCGCCGCGATCTCGTAGGGCGACATCGAGGCGTCGCCCACGAAAATTACCTTGTAGTCGTGTGGATAGGTATGCAGCACGTCCCAGGTCGGGGTCGTCTCGTTCCAGCGCCGGCGGTTTTCCTTCCACACTTTCTCGTAGAGGCAATTGTGGAAGTAGAGGTGCACCATGTGCTTGAACTCGGCCCGCGCCGCGGAGAAAAGTTCTTCCGTCGCCTTGATGTGCCAATCCATCGAGCCGCCGATGTCGAAGAGGAGCAGCACCTTGATGGTGTTGTGCCGCTCCGGCCGCATCAGGATGTCGAGATAACCTTTGTGCGCAGTGCCTTTGATGGTGCCGTCGAGATCGAGCTCGTCGTCGGCGCCGGTGCGGGCGAATTTGCGCAAGCGGCGCAGCGCCAGCTTGATGTTGCGGGTGCCGATCTCGACGTCGCCGTCCAGATCCTTGAACTCGCGCTTGTCCCACACTTTCACCGCGCGGAAATTGCGGTTGCCGTCCTGGCCGATGCGCACACCTTCGGGGTTATAGCCGTAGGCGCCGAACGGCGAGGTTCCCGCCGTGCCGATCCATTTGTTGCCGCCCTGGTGGCGGCGCTTTTGTTCGGCGATCCGCTGCCGCAGCGTCTCCAGAAGCTTGTCGAGACCGCCCAGCGCCTCGATCTGCTTTTTCTCTTCCTCGGTGAGATATTTCTCCGCGAGCTTCTTAAGCCATTCGGCCGGAATATCCGCGTTCATCGCCTGTTCGATCAAATCGAGGCCCTTGAAGACGTGGCCGAAAACGCGATCGAACTTGTCGAGATTGCGCTCGTCCTTCACCAGCGCCGAGCGCGACAGGTAGTAGAAGTCCTCCACCCGCCGGCCGGCGAGGTCCTTTTCCATCGCCTCCATCAGGGTGAGATATTCGCGCAGCGTCACCGGGACGCCGGCGGCCTTCAGCTCGTGAAAGAAGGTCGCAAACATGCCCACGCTGCTCCCGGCATGAGTGCCGCGCCGCAAACTTAGTGGCTGGGCCGCCGCTCGCAAACGTTTTTCCGCAGCCGAAGATATATCTTGCGTTATATCTTAATATGACCTATCTTTAGATATATCTAGACGCATCAAGGAGAAACAGAATGCGTGGACATTGCGACACTCACGAACGCTACGACGAACGCTGGGCGGCCGGCCGCCATCGGCACAGCCGATTTGGCAAACATGGATTCTTCGGACGCCATGGGCATCGGCGGAGCGAAATGGATCCCGACGATATGCGCGCCGGGCGAATGCTGGCGCAGGGCGACCTGCGGCTGATCGCGCTCGCGCTCATCGAACAGGAGCCGCGCTACGGCTATGAAATCATCAAGCTGGTCGAGGAAAAGACCGCTGAGTGGTATTCGCCGAGCCCCGGCATCGTCTATCCGACGCTCACCTATCTGGAAGAAGCCGGTTACGTCACCGCCGCGGCCGAAGGTTCAAAGAAGCTCTACACCATCACCGACGAAGGCCGCGCCTATCTTGCCGCAAATCGCGAACTGGTCGACGTCGTGCTTGCCCGCCTTGCAGCGGTCGGCGAACGCGTCAGCCGCTGGCAGCGCGACACGCGCGGCGAGCGGAGCGACCGCCGGGATCTGCCGCCGCTGACTCAGGCGGCGCTCGACCATTTGCGCGAGACCATCGGCAAACGGCTCAAAGGCGACGCCGAGGCCGAAGCGCATTTAGTGGAGATTCTCGCGCGCGCCGCCGCCGACATGCAGCGCAAGTAGCGCTAGATGTTAGACCGGCACGCGGACGGTCGCCCGCAATCCACCGAGCGGTGAATCGCCGAGCGTGATGTCGCCGCCATGCGAGCGCGCGATGTCGCGGGCAATCGCCAAGCCGAGACCTGAACTGCCCTCGTCCTGATTGCGCGCATCGTCGAGGCGCAGGAACGGCTTGAAGACATCCTCGCGCAGCGTCACGGGAATGCCCGGACCATCGTCATCGACGGTCACCGTCAACCAGCGGTGATCGCGATGGCCGGCGATCGCCACGGACGAGGCAAACCGCGCGGCGTTAGAAACGAGATTGGCCAGGCACCGTTTAAACGCCGCGGGACGCACGGTAACTTCCGGCCGCCCCTGAAATGCGACTGTCGTGCGATGACCGTGGCGCTCGCTGTCGGCCTTGAGCTCTTCGAGCATGGCGGCCATGTCGGTCGGCGCCGGCTGCTCGCCCATGTCGCCGCGCGCGAAGGCGAGATAGGCCTCGAGCATGCCCGCCATTTCATCGACATCTCTCGTCATCGCCTCGACCTCGGCACTGTCGCCAAGGAAGGCCAGCTCAAGCTTAAAGCGCGTGAGAATGGTGCGCAGGTCATGCGAGACGCCGGCCAGCATGGTGGTGCGCTGCTCGATCGCCCGCTCGATGCGGCCCTTCATTTCCAGAAACGCCGCTGCGGCGCGACGGACTTCGCGGGCGCCGCGTGGACGAAAATTCGCCACTTCGCGGCCCTTGCCGAACGCTTCCGCGGCGTCCGCAAGGCGCACGATCGGGCGGATTTGGTTGCGCAGGAACAGGATGGCGATCGTCAGCACGACCAGCGAGGTCGCCACCATCCACAGCAGGAATATCCAGGAATCGAGATCGTAAGCATCGGCGCGCGGAACGAAAACCCGCATGATGGTATCGTCGAGCTTGATGCGCACTTCCAGGATCGAGGAGCGGCCGACGGTGTCGATCCAAAACGGCAAGCCGATCTGGCGGCGAACCTCGTCCGACAGCGCGCCGTCAAGCTGCGAGAAAAACGGTTTCGGTCCCGGCGGCGGCAACTGCGCCTCGGGGAGAAAATCAACCACCAAACCGAGCCGATCCTGGGCGATGCGGCGCAGTTGCGCGCGGTCTGCGCCCTGCGGGTAACTTTTATAGACGTCGATCAGGGTGGCAATTTCCCGGGTTACGGCGGAAGACAGGTAGTGGTTCACCAGGGTCCATTGCCGCTCCACGAACATGAAGGCGACGACCGACTGCAACACCACCATTGGCAGGATGATGATGAGGAGTGCGCGGGCGTAGAGTCCTTTCGGCAGGACTGTTTTGAGCCATTGCCCGAAGCGATCTATCGGCCCTGTTATCGGTGCGGCAATAGTTCCGGCGGTCGTTGCCGCGCTGTTTGCGGCGCTCAAAAGGTGCGCCGCAGCGCTGCGCAAGCGGCCGACGCCATCGTCGAGACTGGTCATGGCGCCGCTCATGACGCGGCCACCAGGCGATAGCCGAGCCCGCGGACGGTCTGAACAATCAGCGGATTGGCGGGATCGTTCTCGATCTTGCGGCGCAGGCGATTGACCTGCACGTCGACTGTGCGTTCGCTGACACTGTCGCCGTTGCCGGCGAGCGCCTGCCGCGGAACAGTCTCGCCGATATTGTTGGCGAGGACGCGCAACATGTCGCGTTCGCGGTCGGTCAGGCGGATCATCTCCTCGCCACGCCGCAGCTCGCCGCGCGTGAAGTGGAACACGAACGGGCCGAAGCGAGCCGATTCCGCGGGCGGCGCACTCGGCGGCCGCGCGCGGCGCAGGATGCTGGCGACACGCAGCGACAGTTCGCGTGGTTCAAACGGCTTGATGAGATAATCGTCGGCGCCAAGCTCGAGGCCTTTGATACGGCTTTCCGCGGCGTCGCGAGCGGTCAGCATGAGGATTGGCACCGTCGAGTCGGCGCGAATGGCGCGCGCGAAATCGAAGCCGTTCTCCCCCGGCATCATGACATCGAGAATAAACAGATCGAAGTGCAGGCTCTCGAGCTTGGCGCGCGCCTCGCGGGCGCTCGCGGCCGTGGTGACGCGGTAGCCTTCGCCGATCAAAAAACGCAACAGCAACGCGCGAATTCGCCGATCGTCATCGACAACGAGCAGATGCGGCGCGTCATCGGCGGGGTTCGCGGCCGGCGATGTCATGAGGCTTCGTCTTTTCCGTTCGCCCGCCCGTGATCGGCCGCGGCGATCAAGCGCAAAACCCGCTCGCGATCCCCGGCATCGATCATGCCGGCAAGAAAACGCCGGGCGCTTTCGCGTGAACCCGGTCCAAGTTCATCAAGCACGCGACTGATGCGTTCGGTTTGCAGCCCGGCAAGCTTCATCGCTAGCGCTTCGCCGTCCAGGCTGACGAAAAGAAGCCGCTGCCGGCGATCGTCGGCGCCCGCCTTCTGCACGATATAGCCCTCGTCGATCAGTTGCTTGAGCACGCGGCCCAGCGATTGCTTGGTGATCTTGAGGACGTCGAGAAGCTCAGCAACCTTCATGCCAGGATTGCGGTTGACGAAGTGAAGAACCCGATGATGCGCGCGCCCGAAGCGAAGTCTTTCCAGCACCTGGTCCGGATCGCCGACAAAATCGCGATACGCGAAGAACAGAAGCTCAATGAGGTCCCAGTAGGGTTGGCGCGCTTCACCGGACGTCCCGGCGGCGTCGGCCGCGGAGCGGGTTTTACCGGGTGTGCTCAGACTGATATCTGCCATTAGGTCAGCTATATTGACATATTTCGGTTTGGTTGATACCCCAAAAGCGCAACGTCATGGCGGCACTGCGCTTAGTTAGTGAGTGCCGCGGATATTGCCGCCCGGGCGCCAAACGGCGCTCTCATAGGCCAAGGGCGACCATATCGGGAGTCTCCTCCCGAGGCAAAAGCGACGGACGGCCGAGCGCAAGGCCCCAAAGCGCGTTACAATTCCGGCACGGAACGGGCCATCCATGCCTCAGGGAGGCAACTATGCCGGTGCCCTTTGATCAACGGCCAGATTTGATCTGGCTTGACGGCAAACTCATCCCGACCGCCGATTGCAAAATCAGCGTGCTCACACACGGCCTGCATTACGCCAGCACCGTGTTCGAGGGCGAACGCGCCTATGGCGGGGAGATTTTCAAAAGCATCGAGCACTCCGAACGGCTTAAGCGTTCGGCGCAGCTGATGGACTTCGAGATTCCCTTCACCGTCGCCGAGATCGAGGCGGCGAAACAGCTCGTGCTCGACCGGAACAATCAAAAGGAAGCTTACGTGCGGGCGATAGCCTGGCGCGGCTCCGAACAGCTCGGCGTTTCGGCACAGAACAACACCATCCATCTCGCCGTCGCGACCTGGGAATGGCCGAGCTATTTCGATCCGGCCCAGCGGCTAAAAGGCATCAAGCTCGATATTGCCGACTATCGGCGGCCCGATCCGAAGACCATACCGGCGCTGGCCAAGGCTTCGTGCCTCTACGCCATCTGCACCATTTCAAAGCACCGCGCCGAACGGCGCGGCTTCGCCGACGCCCTGATGTTCGACTGGCAGGGCCGCGTCGCCGAATGCACCGGCGCCAACATTTTCTTTGTCAAAGACGGCAAAATCCACACGCCGATCGCCGATTGCTTCCTTGCCGGCATCACCCGCGCCACCGCAATGACGCTCGCCCGGCGGCACAACATCGAGGTTGTCGAGCGCCGCATCATGCCTGAGGAACTCGAGGGCTTTTCCGAGTGCTTCATCACCGGCACGGCCGCCGAGGTGACCGCCGTGTCGCAGATCGCCGACTTTACGTTCACTCCCGGCCGCATCACTCAGCAATTGATGAGCGACTACACCGCCGAAGTCCAGCCCAAGGGCAAGGCCGCGGCGGCCTAAGGGCCGTCCAAAGAAGTCTTCCCCGCTGGCTTGGCGATTGTTCCCGGCAGCCGGATCGCGTTAAGCTGCAGCTCAATGAATCAGGCCATCCGCCCGCGTCTCCTCGCCTCTGTCTGTCCGCACGATTGTCCGTCGACGTGTGCGCTCGAGGTCGAGGTTTTCGCCAACAACGTCATCGGCCGGGTTCGCGGCGCCGAGGACAACGCCTACACTGCCGGCGTCATCTGCGCCAAGGTCGCGCGTTATGCCGAGCGCGTGCATCATCCCGATCGCCTGACGCATCCGCTCCGCCGCACCGGCGCGAAAGGAAGCGGACAATTCGCACCGATTTCCTGGGACGACGCGCTCGATCTGGTCGCCGAGCGCTTTCTTCGCGCCGAACAAGCGTACGGCTCGGAAGCGGTGTGGCCGTATCTCTACGCCGGAACCATGGGCTACGTGATGCGCGACGGCATCCACCGCCTGCGCCACGTCAAGAAATATTCCGGCTTCTTCTCCACCATTTGCGTCAATCCGGCATGGACCGGTTTTATTGCCGGCACCGGAAAGCTCGCCGGTCCCGACCCGCGGGAAATGGCGAAATCCGATCTGGTGGTGATCTGGGGCACCAATGCGGTCAATACCCAGGTCAACGTCATGACGCATGCGACCCGCGCCCGCAAAGAGCGCGGCGCCAAGATCGCGGTGGTCGACGTCTACATGAACGGCACGATGCGCCAGGCGGATCTTCCGGTATTGATCCGTCCGGGCACCGACGGTGCGCTTGCTTGCGCGGTCATGCATTGCCTGTTTCGCGACGGCAAAGCCGATTGGGATTATCTCGATCGCTACACCGATGCGCCGCACGAGCTTGCCGCGCACGTCCGCACCCGCGATCCGCAATGGGCGTCGCGCATTACCGGTTGTCCGGTCGAAACCATCGAGGCATTCGCACGCACCATCGGCGACACCAAGCGGACTTACCTCCGTCTCGGTTACGGCTTTTCCCGTTCCCGCAACGGCGCCATCAACATGCACGCGGCAAGCTGCATCGCCGCGGTCACCGGCGCATGGCGCTATGAAGGCGGCGGCGCGTTTCACAATAACGGCGCGATCTTCCACCTCAACACCAGCCTGGTCGAAGGCAGCGACATGCGCGATGCCTCGATCCGCATGCTCGATCAATCACGCATCGGGCAAATTCTCACCGGCGACGAAGACGCGCTGCGCGGCGGCCCGCCGGTCGGCGCGATGCTGATACAGAACACCAATCCGGTTGCGGTCGCACCCGACCAGGAAGTGGTCAAGCGCGGCTTTGCCCGCGACGATTTGTTCGCGTGCGTGCACGAACAGTTCATGACCGACACCGCGAAAATGGCCGACGTCGTCTTGCCCGCGACCATGTTCGTCGAACACGACGATTTTTACACGGCCGGCGGCAGTCAATACATCCTGCTCGGGCCCAAGCTGATCGATCCGCCCGGCGAATGCCGGTCCAATCACGAGGTCATCTGCGCGCTCGCGAAACGGCTGGGCGCGGAACATCCGGGCTTTGCCATGACGCCGCGCGAGTTGATCGACGCCACGCTGCAAAAATCCGGATGGGGCACGCTTGCCGAACTCGAAGCCAAGCGCTGGATCGATTGCCAGCCCGATTTTGCCACCGCCCACTATGTCGACGGCTTTGCTTACCCAGACGGCAAATTCCGCTTCAAACCCGACTGGCCGGCCGTACCGTTTCGGCGCTGGCACCGAACGCATGATGCGCCGTCAATTCCGCAGCTCCCGGACCATTGGGAGGTGATCGAGGAAGCCGATTCCGAGCATCCGTTCCGGCTCGCCACGTCGCCGGCCCGCGGCTTTCTCAATTCGAGCTTCACGGAAACGCGGACTTCGCTCGCGAGGGAAGGACGGCCCGAGGTGATGATTCATCCCGACGACGCAAACGGGCTCGGTGTTGTTGATGGTGAGAAGGTCACGCTCGGCAATCGCCGCGGCGCGGTGCATCTGCATGCGCGATTGTTCGACGGCGTTCGCCGCGGCGTGCTGATCGCAGAATCGCTGTGGCCAAACTCCGCTTACGCGGACGGGCGCGGCATCAACACGCTGACCGGTGCCGATCCGGTCGCGCCGTTCGGCGGTGCCGCCTTTCACGACAACAAGGTGTGGCTGCGCAAAGCGGCCAGCTGATCACGGCCGCTCTTTCTCTGCCGGCGCCCCGGACCAGCGCTCGGCGGCGGCCTCGTCCTCAGCCTTGGCCTCGACCCAATCGGTGCCGGCGCTCGTCTCGACCTGTTTCCAGAATGGCGCCCGCGTTTTCAGGTAATCCATCAGGAACGACGCGGCGGCAAATGCCGCCTCGCGATGGCTCGATGCGGTGGCAACGAGCACGATGACCTCGCCCGGTTCGATCCGCCCATAGCGGTGGACCACCCTGACGCCGAGGAGCGGCCAGCGCGCCGCGGCTTCCTCGACATGCCGGGCGATCTCGCCTTCGGCCATGCCGGGATAGTGCTCAAGCGTCAACGCCGCGATCGGCGCGCCGTTTTCGTCGGCGCGGCAAATGCCGGTGAAGGTCACGACGGCGCCGATATCGGTCCGGCCCCGCGTCATCGCCGCGGTCTCGGCGGCGACGTCGAAGGCTTCGCGCTGCAAGCGGATGGTCGCACTCATCTCGCTCGCTCAATCCGCAAGCCGCGCCGTAAATCTCTATGTTTGCACCTGTCCTTGTCGGAAAACCGGGATCCACTTTTCCGGGACATGCGTTGGCGCGTGTCCTTTTCGGAAAACCGGGAGCCGCTTTTCCGGGACATGCGCTAGCCGCCGGTCATGGGCGGAAAGAAAGCGATCTCGCTCGCGCCGGCAATCGGCGCACCCGGCCGCACATGACGATGGTCGATAGCCGCCCGGATGACTTTCGCATTCTCGAATGCGTGCGCGTACTGTTCGTCGCGTCCGGCGAGCCACGTCATCAACTCATCGACTGTGGCAACACTGGCAGGCGGATCGAGCCGCTCTTCCGCCTTGCCCAGCCGCTCGCGCACCCAGGCAAAATAAAGAAGCTTCACGCATCCTCCCGGGTCAGGTGATGCAATCCGGCCTGCAGGTAATCCCATCCCGTATAGATGGTCAGCAACGCCGACAGCCACAAAAGCATAATGCCGATCTTGGTCACGACCGGCACCACCGCGTCGCCGGCGTCGCCGGCAATGAGAAAGCCGACGGCGACGAGCTGCAGCGTGGTCTTCCACTTGGCGAGCTGGCTCACTGGTACACTTACACGCAACTCGGCCAAATACTCACGCAGACCCGACACTAGGATTTCGCGGCAGAGAATGATGATGGCGGCGAACAACGACCAGCCGTGAATGGTGTCCTCGGCGGCAAGCATCAACAGGCAAGAGGAGACTAAAAGCTTGTCGGCGATCGGATCGAGCATGCGCCCAAGCGAAGATTGCTGCGCCCAGGCCCGGGCAAGGTACCCGTCGAGAAAATCGCTGATCCCGGCGACGATAAAAACCGCAACCGCCACCCACCGAAGCCACAATCCGCCATCAAGAATGCTCTGCCAAAACATGCAGCCGATGACGATCGGGATGGCGACGATGCGGCCATAGGTCAGGATGTTGGGGAGCGCCAAGGGATGGGCGCGCGGCCGGCGGCCGGGCGTTGTCGTGGTCGTCGAATTCATGGCCCTAACATAGCGATGCGGTGCCAATCCCGACAGGTGCCCTGCCGGCGGGCGGGGCTTCCGGGCGCGGCGGTTATGGCTCGCTCAAATCGAAGTCCGCTCACGCCGCTCCCTCATGGAAGAACTCGTAAATCCGACGGGCCGTCTCGGCACTGATACCATCGACCTGCAACAGATCGGTTACGGAGGCCCGCTCAATCGCCTTAAGCGTGCCGAAATGGTGAAGCAAAGCGCGCTTGCGCGTGGGGCCGATACCGGCAATCTCCTGCAAGCCGGCCTCGCGCAACTGCCGCCGGCGCCGGATTCGATGCGAACCGACGGCGAAGCGATGAGCTTCGTCGCGGAGCCGCTCGACGAAGTAAAGCACCGGGTCGCGAGGCGGCAGTTTGAATGAGTCGCGGCCCGGAAGAAAGAACGTCTCGCGCCCGGCGTCGCGGTCCGGTCCCTTGGCGATAGCGACCAGCGGCACGTCGATGCCGAGCTCGCCGAATATCTCCTGCGCGGCCGTGAGTTGCCCCTGCCCGCCGTCGATCAGTACGAGGTCGGGCCATGGAGAGTCTGCGTCTTCGGCCGCCGGCACCGCGTGCAGGAGATCGAGTTCTTCGCGAGGAAGCGCCGGCTCGCCGGTCGAAACCGCGACAGCGGCGGCGAGTTCGGGGATGGCGGGAGGTTGCTGCGCTTCTGCAAGCAACCGTTTGAACCGGCGCATCAGGACTTCGCGCATCATAGCAATATCGTCGCCGGGAGTGAGATCGGCCGAACGGATATTGAATTTGCGATAGTCGCTTTTGCGGAAGCCTTCCGCGCCCGCCACAACCATTGCACCGACCGCGTTCGAGCCTTGAATGTGGCTGTTGTCGTAGACCTCGATGCGCCGCGGCACCCGCGGGAGTCCGAATGTCTCCGTGAGCTGGCGCAACAGGCGCTGCTGGGACGAGGTTTCGGCCAGCTTGCGCCCGAGCGCCTCGCGGGCATTGGCGAGCGCATGCGCGATCAAATCTTTCCTCTCGCCGCGCTGCGGCACCATCACTTCGATCTTGTGGCCGCTCTTGGTAGTCAGCGCTTCGGCGAGCAGCGCGCGATCGTCAATGTCTTGCGAAATGAGAATCAAGCGCGGACACGGCTTGTCGTCATAAAACTGGGCGAGAAAGGCGCCCAGGATTTCGTCCGGCGGAACGCCGCGGTCGGCCTTCGGGAAATAAGCGCGGTTGCCCCAATTTTGTCCGGTGCGGAAGAAAAACACCTCGACGCAGGCAAAACCGCCTTGTTGATGCAGGGCAAAGACGTCGGCCTCCTCGACGCCGCGAGGGTTGACGCCCTGATGCGCCTGAATGGCCGATAAAGCGGCCAGGCGGTCCCGGTAAACCGCAGCGCGCTCATAGTCGAGCGCAAGCGAGGCGGTTTCCATTTCGCCAGCGAGCTCGTCCTTCACCGCCTTGCTGCGGCCGGACAAGAACGCGTTGGCTTCGCGCACCAGCGCCGCGTATTCGGCGAAGTCGATCTCGTTGGTGCACGGCGCCGAGCAGCGCTTGATTTGATGGAGCAGGCACGGCCTGGTGCGGCTCTCGAAGAACGGATCGCTGCACGAGCGCAGAAGAAATGCGCGTTGCAGCGCGTTGATGGTCCGGTTGACCGCCCATACCGAAGCGAACGGCCCGTAATATTGCCCCTGTCGGGAACGGGCACCGCGATGCTTGAGGATCTGCGGCGCCCAGTGATCCGACGTGATCATGATGTAGGGAAACGACTTGTCGTCACGCAACAAGACGTTGAAGCGCGGGCGCAGCCGCTTGATCAGATTGGCTTCGAGGAGCAGCGCCTCGGTCTCGGTGCGCGTGACGACGAATTCAAGCGCGCGGGTGGCCGCGATCATGCGCTCAATGCGCGTATCCAGGCCGGCAGGGCGCGCGTAGGCGCGCACCCGGTTCCTGACATTCTTGGCTTTGCCGACATAGAGGACGTCGCCGCGGGCGTCGATCATCCGGTAGACGCCGGGCTGGGCCGGAGCCAGCTTGGCGTAATGCAGTACCGCGGCACGACCCGCCGCTAGCGATCCCCCTTCGCCACCCAGACCTGCAACGACCGACTCGTCGTCTTCGGGTTGCGGGAGCGACGGCTCGTCTTCGTCGTCGTCCGCGCTTTCGATATCGCGATCGGGATCTTTTTTCGGAACGGTCATGCCTTTGGCGAAACCCCACCCAAAGCCTGCGCCCATAGGGGCCGGCTATGCCCGGAACGTAGGATCGGCGGCGAACGACGGCCAGTGCGAGAACTCGGAGAAGCGTGAGGCGAACGCAAGATCGATGTCGGCCTTGAGCTCCAAATTACAGTTATTACGTGCGATTTTACAGTTATTTAACCATGTTTTCGGCGGAGTTAAAACATAATTAGGTACAAGTGTGGCGCCGCCGAGATTAATCTCGCCATAATATTGTCGACAAAGACTTGAGACCTGTGTCCTTGACGCACTAGACGCTAAGCAACTGGGAATACTATTGACCATATACATAAAATGGAGGTCAATAAGATGAAACGTTTGGCTTGCGCGGCGCTTGCTTTGCTCGCGTTTTCGGGTGCGGCCTGGTCGGCCGACCTGCCCCCTGCCCCTTATTACAAGGCACCGGCCTACTTGCAGCCCGTCTACAACTGGACTGGCTTCTATATCGGCGGCAATGGCGGCGGCGGTTTCGGTTATTCAAAGTGGGATACGACCAACTCGTTCAATCCGAGCGGCGGGGTCGCCGGCGGCACGCTCGGCTACAATTATCAGATCGGCGCTGCGGTGCTGGGCGTCGAAGGCGATATCGATTGGGCGGGCTTGAGCGGTTCCACCACCGGCGGCTGTCCGGCCGGGTGTAAGACGAGTGATTCCTGGCTTTCGACCGTGCGCGGACGGCTCGGCTACGCAGCCGGACGGTTCATGCCTTACGTCACAGCCGGCGGCGCTTTCGGCGACATCAAAGCCTCAACTCCGGGCCTTGCTGGCGCAACTACGACCAATGCCGGCTGGACCGCCGGCGCAGGCCTCGAATTCGCCGTCGCCCCGCAGTGGACCATCAAGGCGGAATATCTTTATGTCGACCTCGGCAAATTCAATTGCGGCCTCGGCTGCGGCGCGGGAGTCGACAACGTCGCGTTCTCGACAAACCTGATCCGCGGCGGATTTAATTACCGCTTCTGATCGTTTCGTTTCGCCGGAAGAGAACAAACCCCGGGCCTCACCGCCCGGGGTTTTTTGTCGCCGCGAGCTCAGACGTTACGCGCGTCCAGAGCACGATGACTTCTCTTCGAATCGTCATCCCGCTCTAGCTTGTTGATGGAGCATGATCTTTTCCGAAAACCGGTGTCCACTTTTCGGAATCATGCTCTAGGCTTTCGGCGCCGTTGCCGCGAATGCCGGCACCCTCGCGGCGAAGCTTTCGAGCCAAGCGACAAGGCGCGGATGCTGGCCGCGCCAGGTGCCCCCAAAGCGGAAATCGCGATAGCCAAGCGCGCAGGCAAGCGTGATCTGGCCGACATGCGGCAACTGCGGGCTTGGCGCGAGAGCAGGCGGCGCACTCTCCAGCACACTCAGCGCGCGTTCCACCTTGCCGGCTTGGTGCTCTATCCATTTGGGTTCGTGTTTTTCCGGAGCACGCCAACGGCCTTCGTAAACTCCGAGGATCGACGCATCGAGAATGCCGTCGCACAGCGCTTGCAGCCGCAAAACGGCAAAACGCTGATCTGGCTCCCGCGGAATTATTTTGCCGCCGCCGGCGCGATGATCGAGATATTCGAGGATCACGCGCGAGTCGTAAAAGTTCGTGCCGTCTTCAAGGACGAGCACGGGTATTTTGCCAAGCGGATTCTGCGCGCGCACGCTATCACGCGGATCCATGGTGTCGGCCGGTTCGAACTTCACATCGTCCATGCCGAGCAACGAGAGCGCGATTTGGACCTTGCGCCCAAACGGCGAGGGAACTGCAGAACGCAGGATCATCATGGCGTGACCATTTTAGAGTGATTGGGGCGAGAAGGATTGAAGGACAAAATCAGCAGGCGAACAACTCCGCAACGGGAATAATGCTCGCGCTCTCGGCGCAAAGCTGCCGTTCCCGCGCCGGGGTCTCTTTTACGGCGGGCCAAGGACAGCGAGCGAACGGCCCCCGCGTTCGCTCTGTCATTCGCGCTGAGATCGTTAGCCGGTGATAACGAGGTTGACGGCTTTAGGGCCCTTCCCCTTCTTGTCGGGCTCGACCTCAAAGCTGATGCGCTGACCCTCAAGCAACGCTTTCAGTCCGGCGCGCTCCACGGCAGTGATGTGAACGAACACATCTCGGCCGCCGTCATCCGGTTTAATGAAGCCGTAGCCACGCTCGCCATTGAAAAATTTGACCGTACCGGTCATTGCCATCGAGCAACTCCTTCCCCCGTGGTTGCTTCGCCCCCGGCCCCCACGGCACGAAGGCTTGGCCGGACATCCACACGGGTAAGGCTGCAGCCCAAGACGGCCTCAGTCACTCCGCCGGCCCCCCAGAGGAGGCGGAACGTCTAAGCCAGCGGTGGAAAATTAGACCAATTTTAACGTGTGGAAAAGTGGGCAACTACCCGCAAATTGCCGTTTACCGCGTTTTGTCGCTCTCTACGCGAGCTGTTTTCGCCATCAAATCCGTCCCGGCTGTCGTGGCGATAGCAACTCTTCGAGCGCCGGCATGACAACGTGCAGTTGCCGACCGAGCGTGAACGGCGGATTGATCAAAATCAATCCGGAGCCGAGCAGTCCGCCCGGCCGGCGGGCCTCTGGCAGAAGCAGTTCACTCCGGAGCATTTTCGCGCCGGCAAACCGGCGTATCTCGCGGGCCAGCGCGTCGGGTTGCTTGCGATCCTTGATCGGATACCAGACCAAATAAATCCCGCTGGGCCACTTCCGATAGGCCGCCGCAAGCCTGTCTGAGACACGAAGGAATTCATTCGTCTCCTCATAGGGTGGATCGAGGAGGACGAGCCCGCGCTTTTCCTTCGGGGGCACATAGGCGCCGAGCGCGGTCCAGCCATCAATACCAATGACCTTGGCGCGGTGCTCGCCGCGAAGAGCCGCGGAGAGCAAGGCCGCGGAACGCGGCTCAAGTTCGCACGCGATCAGGCGGTCTTGCGGCCGCAGTAAAGCGGCGCAGATCAGCGGCGAGCCTGGATAGTTTCGCAGTTCGCCGCCTCGATTGAGTTCGGCAACAGCCCCAAGATAGGGCGCCAGGAAATCGTCCAGCGCCTTATTCGGCGCGCGCGGTTTCCAGACGCGCTCGATGCCGTCGTGCCACTCGCCGCCGCGCGACGCGTCACGGGAAAAAAGATCGTACCGGCCCGCGCCTGCATGAGTATCAATGACGCGGAAAGGCGCCGGCTTTGCGCGCAGATAAGTAAGTATCCAGGCCAGAACGGCGTGCTTGTGAACGTCGGCGAAATTACCGGCGTGAAACGCGTGGCGGTAATTCATCGGCCGCTTTTTCCGCTTCCAAAACTTTGTG
>Ga0302326_10006581_pt1 | contig 26030 bp, 26 predicted proteins | sample Palsa_T0_3_FD_202264 | JGI IMG/M metagenome (GOLD analysis project Ga0302326, IMG submission 202264) | Peat permafrost microbial communities from Stordalen Mire near Abisko, Sweden - Palsa_T0_3 | ecosystem: Environmental > Terrestrial > Soil > Palsa > Peat permafrost | place: Sweden: Abisko... | reverse complement strand
GGAGTGTCGAAACGTCTCGCCAATGCTGTCCTGGAACCGCCGAACCCGTTCAACCCGAAGGCGCGCCGCCGACCGAAACAGGACTTCGTAATCCTCGGCGTCCTGTTCATCGCAGCGCTTGGGTTGGCTCTCTACTTCAACATCACCGCCGTCGTCAGCCTGCATTCCGGATCCTGAACCGAACCCACCCGCCAGGGAGAACAGCATGGACAATCAAACTGATGTAGAGCGGCGTCCCGCGCGGGCCCCGCTGTCGGAGACTCCGGCATTCCTGATCGCGATCGGCGCGTGCGTCATTTGCGCTGCCTATTGGTTGCTTCTGACGAAGGCCTACCATTTCACGGGCCGCCAGGCTATGGAACTCGCCTCATATGTTTTGAGCGTCATAGCGATTTTTGTGGCCGCCGTAGCGCTCCACGTGACCCGGCGATCCCGCCGGGAACAACGCCGGGTGCAACCCCCGCTCGTGATGGCCGCGGCGCGCGACCAAAAGATGGTTGACAAGGCCTGGGCTGAAAACGCGGTCGTGCTCGGCTACGACATCCACGGCGATCCGTGGCTGTGGCCGGATCGAGTACGCGTGATGCAGGGCATCGTGCTCGGAATGACCGGCAGCGGAAAGACAACGCTGCTGAAGAACATCATCGTCCAGGATCTGATGCGCCGGGTTGGGCCGCCGGAGGACCGGCACAGAATCCCGATGGTGATCTTCGATGGCAAGGGCGATCTGGAATTCTTCCAGGAATTGCTGCCGCATATTCACCGCGCCGGACGCCTCGATGACCTGCGCCTCATCAATCCGGCGCGGCCGGAACTTTCCAGCCTCTACAATCCCTTCTACACAGAGGACGACGACTACATGGCGCAAGTGAACATGGTCTTCGGTTCGTTCAACCTGCACGACGAGTTTTTCAGCAAGCACCAGTTGAACTACTTGGCCGACATCGTGCGCATTCTGCATTACACCGGCGTGCGATTCAACTTTTATGACGTCATCGTGGCGGTGTTGGACCGGGAGGTATTACAGGGGCAGATCGACAAGGCGCGTCAACATCTGCGAACGGACACCTCGGTCAGTATGCAGCGTCGGCTGAACTTCGAAATGTCCGTGCGCAACCTAATGCAGTCGTTCGAGGACCGCGAGCGCGTGCCGAAGATCCAGGGACTGCTCAACGAATGCATGACGTTCCTGGACGACGCGCTCTCGATAATCACGGGGCCGTACGACGATCTGCTCTCGATCAACGACGTTATCGAGCAGGAGCTGATTCTGTTCGTGACGCTGAACGTCAACAAGAACACCGAGCCGGTACGGGCGTTGGGGAAAATGCTGCTGCAGAATATCCAGCTCGTGGTCGGGAAGCGTTACGAGAGCGAGGAAGAGCGCAAGCGGGTGAACCGGCCATTGTTCTCGATCGTCATGGACGAGTTTGCGCCATTTGGATATCAGAATTTCAGCCAGATCCTGAATACGGCGCGCGGCACCAACACTGCGTTCCTATTTTCGATGCAGAGCGTCCCTCAATTGCTGAAAGTCGGCAAGGGATTCAAGGAGGATGTGACATCGGCGCCGAACACGAAGATCGCGCTACGCACGCAGGACGAGGAAACGGCGCGATATTTCATCCGCGCATCCGCTGAGCACGCCGTCACGCGCCGCACGCAGTCCCTGGTTCGACACGAGCTCTTTGGGTTCGAACGCTTCGAAAAGGGAATGAGCGCAACAGAACGAGAGGAGCGCGAGTACCGCGCCGAAGACGAGAAGATCAAAAACCTCCCGAAGGGCCAGATGCAGATCCTCATGACGGACGACAGCGAGGGCACACTGCATCGGCACTTGCATGTGCGGACGCCGCCCGACATCGCGTTACCGGGTTTCCAGTGGGATGTCTTGCCGCGGCTGCGCCACTCGCGGGCTGATGAGCGTGGCGCGAATCTACGTTTCAAGAATCCAGAGCTGGCGAATTCGGCGTGGGGCCGGAGAATCCAGACCGGGAGGAGACACGGAGGTACGACCGATGCGACTGTGCGTTAGTCTTTGCGCGGTTCTGATCGTTTCCGGAATTGGCATCTCGGCGCAAACACGCCCAGCGAACCCTGCACAACCGACGGCGTCCGGTAATCCCGAACAAGGCGTGTATCACCGCGGTGAAACAGCGGTACCGGCCGCACGGTACTCTCCCTTGGCAGCTCAGGGCGGTTACACTGACGGACGAAAGTCGCCGCTGGACGCTGCGGTTCACGCGCTCAATCCGCACGATGTGAACTTGGGCGAGGCTTGGGAACTGCGCCGCCGTCAATGGCTGGAGAACGCCGGGGCTAATCCATATTTCTGGTTCAGCTTCTTTGTCACGGTTGCGGTCATCCTGAGTTGGTTCGCACTGGCTTGGCTTCATAACGACCGGGTGCGCGAACGGTGGCAACTTGCCGAACATGCGGCTGACGCGTTGCGCTATGCCGAATACTGCAAACATCGAGCGGGCGAAGCGATAGGCCGGTACAACGATCATGTCGAGAAATGCAATCGCTTGATTGAGGCAGGCGAGTCGGGACTGACGACGCCGGAGACCGCCAACCTGGAAGACCACCGCCGCGAAATCACGCGCCTCGCCGCCGACAACGACAGCAAAGATCTGCAGGTGAAGCGGCTTCAGGAAGAGCTTGATCGCAAGAGCCAGGAGTTGACGGATATCGCCAAGCGAATTGAGCAGGCGGAACTACGGCTCAACGCCCGCGCCAAAGTCGCGTCGAGCGTTGATGCCCAAGCGAAACTGGCGGAGAGGATCAATCGCTTGGAAACAGAGAATCGCACGCTTACGGAAGAGAATCGCCGATTGCGACAGCGATCGGCAAACAACAAGGCCGTTGCGGTTGATGAGCAGAACCCGCCGGACGAATCGTGATGCTGGTTGGAATTCACAGCTTCGGCAGCCTTTGGACCTGCCGCGCCGACCGTGATGATGCGCAGGGAAAGCGCGGCGTCGCATTCTTCAACACGACGGGCGTTCTGATCGGCAACGCGGTGCGCCACCGATCCTGCCTGTATGGTCACGTGCGGCTGAATGGATGCTGGGGAGTCCGGCCAGAGAACGCGGGTCGGATGACGAATAGGGTCTTTGAATGTGACGACCTGGCGAAATGGAACGGACACCGCAAGCTATTTCTGCGCGCGCCGGCCTCAGCGGCGTCGAATCCTGATCGGTACTTGGTGGCGATTACCTCGGCGCTGGTCGGCTGGATGGATCGCCGCGGTGCTTGGAGATCCGGCGCCACAGAAGTCATTTCGTTCAGCGAGGCCAACAATCAGCAGGAGGCGATGTTGCTGATCCCCGCGTTCGGATGGGTGCGTGGCGCTGCGGGAACGTTCTGTCTGGTGCCGGACCGTGACAATCTTGCGCGATGCAGCCTGCAATGCGTTTCGCAACCCCGGTGAAAACATGCGCCACGCCAAGGGAACAATCGCACTCAGCCAGGGGCAGGACTTGCCGATGCTCCGTCAGGTGCTGAACAGCCAGTTCATCACGCACACGCAGTTGTGGCGCTTCATGCGGCACGCCTGCATTGAACTCAGCCGGGCATCGTTTTGCTGGCGCGTCAGACGGCTGTGGGCGCACGGATTTCTGGCGCGCCACATTCTTCCGATGGTGGATTCGGAATTCGTATACTCGGTCGCCGGTCCGGGCGTGACTTATCTGGAAAACGCCGGCGCCTTGTACAACGGTCCGCGGAATGGCCCGAAGGTGACCGCCGATGGCGCTGGCGTTGCGCACGCGCTGGGGCTGAACGCGATTCACTTGGATTTGTTGCGGAGCGGGCAACTGGTGCTTTGGCAGACTGAAGTGGAGATCCGTTCGGAAAACGAGCTCGCAATCAGCGGCTACGCCAAACACTACGATGCCATTGTGACGCTCCAGTTTGACAGCCGGTCTGCGAGAGTGGCGCTCGAATATGAGCGAACCGCGAAGGCGCAGTCGGAATAAGCGCGGATTCGGGAATTGTTCGAGGGCGAGAAGCGGATCGACCAATTTCTGTACCTCGCGGCGAATTCGCACATCCATTCGTTGTTGAAGAAGTGCTTCTGGGGGACGACGCGCAAAGTGTACATCGGGCTCAGCAACGACCTGTCGCGCAAGGAGCTTTGGAGGGTCGATCTGGTCGATGCCCGGACCATGCAGCGCCGCCTTCTTGCTGACACCCTTTGACCAGCCATTGCCCTTTCCACGCCCTGCGATTACGCTTACCGATCGTCTGGAAGCAATAGATCGAGCGGGACTTTCAGATTACTATCCCTTATTGAGAGCCTTTGTGGAAGGGGAAAGAGGGAAGCCGCATTGCTACTGTTATCTGTAGGACATTTGGAGTTCCCAATGGAATCAGTCCGATGTGTGCCATCGCTCGGATCGAATTGTCGCGCTGGTGGGACAGGCCGAGACACGCGAGCGCTGCTGCTCATGTTTGCTGTGTTGTTCGGCACGGCGAAGTTATCTTCACAGCCAGCTGCCGGTGCCATCTCGACACACCCGCTCGCCCTTCCGGCATCCCTAATCGACGCCGCAGGTAATGTCTACACCGCCGGCAGCGGTTACGCCACTCCCAGCTACCCGGTGACGCCCGGTGCCGCGCAAACCCAACCCGGCGGCCTGTGCCCGACATTCTTTGCTCTCGGGCCTTGCTCCACCGCTTACGTGGCCAAAAGCGACGCCAACGGCAACCTGGTTTTCGGCACCTTTCTGGGAGGGCAAACCGACGACAGCGCCAACGCCGTGGCTGTGGATGCCGCCGGCAACGTATATATCGTCGGCGAGACCGGAGGTTCGTTGCCGACCACCGCAAATGCAGCCATCGCGAGCAGTACCACGAGCCAGGCGTTTGCCGCCAAAATTAGCGCAGACGGCAGCACCTTTCTCTACGTAACCTATTTGCCCAACACGGACGCGACTGGATTGGCAATCGCTGTCGACGGCGAGGGCAACGCATATTTGGCAGGCGAGACAACGACGGACCACGCCTTCATCGCCAAGCTGAATGCGGCCGGCTCCGCCTACCTTTATAACGTGACCCTGCCCGGAACCCAGGTGGAATCGGCCACCGGAATCGTAGTGGATTCCAATGGGAACGCGGTCGCCGTGGGTTGGACGCAGGCGCAATCTGGCGGCGCTCAAAACGTATTCGTCAGCAAGGTGGACGCGACTGGCAACCTGGTTCTCAACACTACTCTCGGTGGAAGCCGAACGGATCTTCCGAACGCCGTTCAATTGGATGCCGACGGAAGCATATACGTTGCTGGCCAGACTACGTCTTTGGATTTCCCGACGACGCCGGGCAGTTTCCAGGCAAATCCACTGATACCGATGTGGGATTTGTCGCCGGGTGGATTCATCTTCAAACTCGCCGCGAACAGTACCGCGCTCGCGTATTCGAGCTATGTTCCGAGTCTCGACACTCGGTTTGAGGGAAGAACATTCACAGAGGTGACGGGACTACTGGCGGTAACCGCATCTGGCGACGCGTATCTTGCCGGTAGCGCGGGGGCCGGTTTTGCGGTAACCAAATCGGCGCCGCAGATTTGCTTTGGCGGATCGACGGATGTCTTCGTGGCGCACTTCAATCCGGACGGCATCCTGGTGGACGCGACCTATGTCGGCGATACCACCGACAATACGGCGGAGGCGATGACGTTGGCCAACGACGGATCGATCCTGCTGGCGTGGAATTCCAACGATTCCAACGGGAGTAACAGTTTCTCGCGGCTTCAGTTTGGCGGCGCGGGATGGAGTCCCCCGGCTTGTCTCTCGCCCGACGCGCTCAATGCCGCTACGCTCCACTCGCAAGGCGCTATCAATGGGCGCGGCGTGGCACCCGGGGAGATCGTCACCTTGACCGGATTCGGAATCGGGCGGAAGCTGGGATCGCGTCCCAGCTCGATGCGCAAAGTCAGCTCCCCATGGAATTGGCCGGCGTTGAGGTGCTGTTCGACGACCAGCCGGTGCCGCTGCTGTATGTCCAGTCGCAGCAGATCAATGCTGTGGCGCCATACGGCCTGAGTGCGGAAACCTCGACCAATATCAGCGTGATTTACAACGGCGCGCCGGTGGGGCCGGTGACAGTGCCGGTGGTCTTCGGGGTTCCGGGCATCTTCCGGTTGCAGCCAGGCGTCTCGTCGCAGGCGGCGGCCTTGAACGAGGACGGCACGCTCAACGGGCGATTGAATCCGGCGAGCCCGGGTTCGGTTGTGACCATCTGGGGCACGGGCTTCGGGCCTACCAGTCCCACGTGCGCTTCCGGTGGTTTGAATCTGCCGATCGCCGCGAACCTTGCGCCGGGAACGAGCGTGACGCTCAACGATCTGGCGAGCACGAGCGGACTCATTGCTGGCAGATCCAACCCTGCTTTGTATGCGGGCAGCGCGCCGACTCTGCTTTGCGGAGTGACGCAGATCAACATGCTGGTTCCCTCCTACGCACAGGGCGAGTACTTGTTCTTTCCAGATGTCGTGATGGCGATACTCGGCGGAACCACTTCGGACCAAAGCGCCATCGGAGTTACGATCGCAGTCAAGTAGCCTCGCGGCGGCTTTGTGGATGCCGCTTTTGCCCGACTGAAACGCTCTTCAGCGTACAAGCTCGTTCTCTCGCGGCCGGTAGCATTCCGATCCACGACACCGGCGAACAAGATCTGAAAACTCGGCGCTCATCGCGCTAAACATTGAACGGTTGGTTGCGACTCCTGAAGGGAGAACGACCGAGCGAGGAGGATTTCTACACACAAAAAGGAGATGAAATGGAAACGACCACAGCAACCGCGGAGACGGCCGTTGCGCCGTCGCCCGCTCAACCGCAACCGTACACTTCGGCTTTCAAGTACAACGACGCACAGTTGGTTCAGCTTGTCGCTGCGCTCGAAGAGCCGTTCGACCCGCGGGAGATCAAGTGGCGGGTCACCAACACGACCTCCGACCGGCGCCGCGGCCAGGTAATCGCCTACGCGGATCCGCGCGCGTACACGGACCGGTTAAATGCGATCTTCACAATTCGCGGATGGACGCGCGAGTATTCGATCCAGGTGATCCAGAATTTCGAACGCGTGGAGCGTGGGAACTCCGATACCCGCATCTCGGGGAAAGTCGTCGTCACCTGCAAGTTGACAATCGAGGGATTGGGCGCGCACAGCGGTCTGGGCGAGGAGTGGGCTGACAACGAAAACGCCGCGACCGCGGCGGAAGCGCAGGCATTCAAACGAGCGTGCTCCTGCTTCGGCCTTGGGCGATACCTCTACGACCTGGGCGGCAATTGGGTGGACTTGGACGAAAAGAAGCAGCCCCAGTCCAGACCGAAGTTGCCCGACTGGGCACTCCCGAAGCGGAAGCTGAGCGGCAGCAAAGTTGGAGGCAGCGCCAGCCAGACAATTCCCAACGGCCAGCCATCCCAGAGTACGCTGCTGGACGGCGTTGCACTCAAGGAACGCGTGCGAGCACTGTACGGACAAGTGGGATTCAGTCTTGCGCGCTCGTTGAGCATCGCGATTGCCGGCTCGGAGTTTCTGGATGGAGTGAAGGATATCGGCGTGCTTGCGACGCTGGTGGCCAAACTGGAAGACACGGTGCGCGGGGTCGAGCGCTTGCGCGCGGCCACGGCTGTTGTTGGCCAGGCGAAGTGTTCGGAGATCTGCCGGGTACTGAACTTCCCCGGCGACTCCCTGGATGACGTACCCGACCGCGCCGCCCTACGGCAACTGATCGAAGCTCTGGAGAAGGAAGCAGGCGTTACGCCAATGCGGCAACAGCAGGGCGGGGCCGGTGACGCGCAATGCAACGGGCAAGACTCTGGCGGGCGCGGGCAATGCCCTCGCCGTTTCGCACCACGGGAGCTGAAGAGCCTCGGAGACGCGCGAGGGCGGTTGCTACGAGAAGCAAATCGTGTAGCGCGGCTGAAGGGATTGAAGCTACCCGAAGTCGTCGACCGAGCGGCGAAAGGCGCTTTTCGGTTTGCCGATCTGCAAAGGCTAACGCCGGACGCGGTACCGGCGATTCGGGCGGCGACGCAGATCCTGCAGCGTGTCGCGTAGCTGGCATGAAGCCGCGCGACCGCATATATAAAGGATGGCGGACACCCGGCAATCCGACCGGCTTGCCGCGTAGTCAAACTCTCAAAACGAAAAAGGAGGTTGTACGTGGAAAAGGTAAAGATCGAAGACGTCCTGCGCCTGCAGGATTTTGGGCTGGAACGGCTGGACGAAGATCGAGCCATCGTGGGTTTCGCGGCGCGAACCGAGGCGCGAATTGCTCGGTGGCTGGACTTCGCCAAAGGCGCGCTGCTGTTTCTCATGGTTCCGGAAGATCCGGAATCGGGTTGCTTCTACATTTATGATCGGGGCCGGCGGGCGTTCTACTCGCTCTCGCTGCCGATCGAAGGCCGCTACGGCGGATTCCGCGAAGACGAGTTTGAAGTCCTCGCCCAGACCTTCGCCCTGGCGGCGCTGGCACGGGACCCACAACCGCTGAGGGCATGACGCCAGCGTTTTTGGAGGAATGCAGCCGATGCCGTATACAGAACTGGTGAGCACTATGACGGACCTCCGGCGACCAGCGACAGCCGAGATGGCGGCTGAATTCCACGCTCTGTTCGTGAATCGGCGCGCTTACACTCTGCAATCCACGAAGCCGTATCCGGAAACAGGGCGCCATTATTACTACCGGCCGAAAGCGCGTGACGGTGGATCGGCGCCCGCGCTCACGGTGGAAACCATCCGGCGGCACCTGGTTGGGGACATCACTCTTGGAATGTACTCGATCAATCCCAAGACGCAGCGGTCGAAGTGGGTAGCCATCGATGCGGACTACAGGAACGCCATCGAAGACCTGTTGAAGTTGCAGTACGAGTTGACGCAGGACGGCGTTGAGCCTGCACTTGAGAAGTCGAACCGTGGTGGTCACCTATGGATCTTCTTCGAAGCGCCGGCGCTTGCCCGGGAATGCCGGGTCTACATCTACCACACCGCATTGAGGCTCGGTCTTCCGATCAAGGGCGCCGGGCTGCCGGAAGGAATTGAAATCTTCCCGCGGCAGGACGAGATTGGCGCGCAAGAGTTCGGCAACGCCATTCGTGCGCCACTCGGCGTTCACCGCGGCGCGAAGGAAAGCCGGGGTTGGCGGTTCTGGTTCTACAACGCGGACTATACGCTGGCCGACCAACTCGCGTATTTGCGGCGCATCAGAAAAGTGACCGAGGCGGAACTGCAGGGATTCATTGCCGGAAAGGCGATTCCTCCGGAATTCGCCCAGCACGCCAGACGGCCGGAGACACCGGCGCGGTATTTTACGTCGACGCCGGCGGAGTTCCGCATTTTGGATTACGTCGAGGTAAGGCGGCAGGTTGGACGGAATTTCGTTACGCGGTGCCCATCCTGCGCGCGCGGCGGCCGCGATCACAGTGGCGACAATCTCGCGATTTGTGTTGAAGAGCCTCGAAAGTATATCTGCTGGGCTGGCTGCACGAAAGAGATGATCCGCGAAGCGTTGGGCCGGCCGATAAAGGAAAGAAGGTACGCATGAGCGCGAGGGCGAATGCGCAGTCCCCGCTGCGATTGACTCTCCCAGCGGCCGCGATCCGGCGACTGAGAGAGGCGGGGATCTACTGCACGCCGGAAATCAGTCTGGAATACCAGCGCGCCGGCAAGCGGTACGTTCTTCGGGGCCGTGAATCCGGCGGCGCCGTCAGACAGATCGGCCGCTATGTCATTTTCTGCGGGGAACAAGGTGAGCAGTTGCCGTGGTTCCTGCGACCGGATTCGGTGACCCCGAATGCGGAACACGCGATTGTGATCGCTCCCGCGCTTGTCAGCGTCGAGATGTTTCGAATCGAGCATACTTACGAATTGCTGGTTGCGCGGCTTCAGATTCACTCGGTGAGAGAAGGGGCGCGACCCACGGTATTATCGCGGGTAGTTTTTCGAGGCTGGCAGGGACAACTTCCGCTGGATCTATTCGAAAAGGACCGCGCACTCGCCGGACAGATCGCGCCGGAGTTCTTTACCCGCGCTGGGGAGCCGAGGCAGTTGCCGGCCGAGTTCGTAGGGGCGGTAAAGGCCGCGACTCTTTCTGTGAATTGTGGTCAATGTCTTCACTCTCACTTCTCTATTGCGCCGAAAGCCATCGCTGCCGCCGATGATAGTGTGGCGGGAGGTAACGGCGCGGAAACGCAAGTGGCCAAGGTTGGGTCGAGTTGAGAAATCGGCGGAATGGAGGATAACGTGAGACGAATCCGCAAGGCAGCCCTGGTGCTGTGCCTGTTCATCCTGTATTGTGTCCTGCTTTCGCAGGGCCTGAAAGCCAATGCGCTGAGCACCTTCTTGGGCGCGCTGGCGGCTGTTCCGCTCACGGTGCATCTCTACAATCGTGCGTGGTCCGGCGCGGTCGGCACGCCAAAAAGCGACGGCCAACAGTACGGCCCGAGACGTCGTGGCGTGCCTGACTCTGAGTCCGCACCAGCCTCCGTCCAGCAGAACCATTCCTAAGCTGTGCTCGCCGGTTATCGCCGGTCCTGCCCACAGTCCAGGCAGTTCCGCGAGTCGGCGACACTTCGCTCATGTGGTTTCCGTGTTCGGCGTAATTGGGGAGTGATCCATTCTGAGGCACCCCGATCTCCGCAGAAGACGGCCCAAGCTCCGGCCGGCGGACGCCGTCAGGCATACACTGAGATGAAGATGGTTCCAAAGCTGCTGTACAAGTACGCCGTGCCCGATCGAATCGACGTGCTCACAGGGGGGCGGATTCGATTCACCCAGCCGTGCTTCCTGAATGATCCGTTTGAGTTCTCGCCGGGCTTGCCTGCTGCCGACCTGAGGGACGTCGGCCACTTTGAAGCTAAAGTAGCCAAGCGTCGGAACGCCGCCTTCGAAGAGCGCTCACACACCTCGGGCATCCTGTCCCTAACGCAAGAGCCCGACTCCATTCCGATGTGGGCACATTATGCGGCTGCGCACACGGGTTTTGTTATTGCCTTCGACGCCGCAAGCACCTTGTTCAAGTGCGCGATCGAGAGCGGCAAGCTCCAACCAGTTAGGTACTGCTCGGCGCGAATAAGCCTTACACGGGGGCTTCACGGCCAACCTTGGGTTCGCCCGGAGGCCATATTTCGGACGAAAAGCACGGAGTGGGAATATGAGCACGAGTGGCGGTGGATTGAAAACGATATCCCTGGCAGCTGGGTCGTCAACGGCCCGGCTGGGGAGCTCTTCCTTGGCCCTGTCCCCCCGGACGCCATTCGCGAGATTATCCTCGGCCATCGAACTGGCCCCTCACTAACCGAGTCGGTTCGGGAGATCGCGTCTGTCGCGGATTACGAGCATGTGACGCTCTCCAAGATCGTTCTCGACGAGTGTAGCTATAAGCTTGACGTGAGACCGCTGTAGCATCGGGCTACGCCTTACGACACAGCAGCCCACAGAGCGCAACGCGTTGAGATCTGCCTGCGCCAAGTCACGAAAAGACGCCCGAAACTCAGATCTGTCTTCTGGATTTCCGGGAGGCTGGTAATCCAGGTTGCCGCCTCCTCGCGCCGAGGGAGTTCCGGGCGCTTAATCTTTCATAGCTCAGGGCTGAATGGCGACCCGCGTTTTGAGATCTTCGACCAATCTTTGCGCGGAGTTGACGGTCTCCTTATCTCTATTCTTTTGCAGTCGCGCGAGCTTTCGGTGGTCGGTCTCGGCCCAAAGTTGGGTCTTCGCCTTGCCGTCATAGATGGTAAGCATAACCTGAGGGTCCACAATTTGAGCGCTGTGAACCTGCGTCGCACCGGTGTAGGTGTTGTGCGTGCTCCACACGTGGGTACCCTCCTGCTCGACCTTGTATGCCAATTCGACGATGAGGTCCGCTTCGTCAGGCGACCCCACCACTTCATACCTTCCCCAATCTTTCATCGCGGCGTAGAAGGCGTCGAAGGCAAGATTACTCCCGCCGCCGTTCGAAAGATATATCTTCTTCGCGCTCACTATGACCGTCGGCAGCGGCGCGATGGGAACCTTCTTCTTATCGTTTGCCCGTCCTGGCTGGGAACCGAGCGCTAGGACGAGAGCCGCAAGGGCGACAACGGAAGCAGCGCTTCGTCTCATTGCAATCTCCGATGCTCCAGATAGTAGCTCATCAATGCGGTTGTATGCAATGCCCGAAAACGCAAAACGTTTCGCCGACGAGGACGCGTTCGCGGCACACGACATAAGGCGCTCGCTGCGAAACGATCGCCCAATCGGCGGGAGCTTTCGCCAGCTCCCGACTGGATCCCATGAAGCCCCTCTCAATCCAGGTGGACGTATTACGCGCATTGCTGATACTGAGCAGGTGAACCGATAGATCTCCTCTTTCGTCCTGAGATGCTCGCCAGCATCCCCCCGACGCCCTTATCGGTCAGCAGAAGTTGCACTTGCTATCGCACCACCCCGAGACGGAATGAATGTAATTACCAAACCACCTAAAAGGAGTAATCAACATGTCAGAAAGCAGCACCCTTATCGGGTATCAGGGAAGAACGATCTCTCGTGAAGAACTCGCCCTGGTTCCCACACCATTAGCAACCGACACGCACCGGCCCGTTCCCCATCACGAGGTGGTCGGCGCGCTCGTCGAAACGTTAGGCTTCCGCCATATCGGAGTCGTGCACGATGAATATGCCGTCTCCCCGGACGGAATGAGAATGTTCGGAGTCCTGGACCTCGCCACGGAGATGCACGGCTGCCGCTTCTCCATCGGCGTTCGCAACAGCCACGACAAAAGCATGCGGCTGGCCATGACCGTCGGCTACCGCGTGTTTGTTTGCTCGAACATGGCGTTCAGCGGGGACTTCACACCGGTCCTCGCGAAGCATTCGAAGTCGCTGAACCTGCTCGACTCCGTCTCAGTTGGCGTAGATCGCATGCAGCGCAACTTCGCACCCATGCAGCAGCAAGTGGAGGCATGGCAGGGGACGGAACTGAGCAACGTCACAGCGAAAATGATCGTCTACGAGGCGTTCATCGAAAGCGAACTCGACGTTCCCAAGCACCTGGCCAGGCGGGTCCACGATCTTTATTTTGAACCCCAGTACGATGAGTTTCGATCGCGGACACTATGGAGCCTGTCCAATGCATTTACGTCGGCCTTCAAGGAACTCGACCCGATCCCGCAATTCAAGGCAACGGCCAAGCTGAGCGGATTTCTGGAAGAGCGGTTTGCGCGGAAGTTCTGAGGCCACTCGACAACGATAGCGGCAGACCGGCGAGAGTCTGCCGCACCGCGCCGAATGCAGTCGCATCGTATTCGCAAGAGCCTACAGATTTTCACCGCAGACTGCTTTGTACCCGCACGCGCTGCAGCGGGCCTGGCACGAGTGGCTTCGGTGGACATCGCGACATCCACGCGATTCTCTAATCTCTGCAAGAATCGCGAGGAGGTTTTCTCGTTGCGAGGGCCCGTATGCAACGGTCCGTTGAATGTCGGAGTACTGGATAATCGCGTGTGGAACGCGAACGGCCATTACGTCTTCAACCAGGACGCAGTAGGCCAGGACCTGAGCGATGTCGCCGTCTCGGGGGCCGGACCGCGGGCAACGGGCGGATTTCAGCTCAACAGGAACGATGCCATTAGCGGTTCTGACCAAATAATCTGGCTTACCCGAAAGCCGATAGCGGTGCGAGACTAGCGGCCGCCCGCGGTGGCGCCTGCCTGCGTCAGTGTAAAAAACGGCGCCGGGCGGTAGCCCCGTCTGGCGGCGACGAAAATACAGCCAACCGGCGAGCGCGACCGCTGCGAAGCAGGCTAGAAGGGTCATTGCCTGAGCATCCAGGTGAGGCTCAGCAGAAGAACAAGTACGAGAAAAGCAAACCGGAACGCGTGCGCCATGCGACGCGACATTGCGGCAGTTGCAACCCGGTAAGCATGCGCGTCATGCCACGCGGTTCCGGCTTCGCGCGCTTGGGTTGACGCCGACGGCATGCCGATTCTTCCGAGATGCCACGCCCTCTTGCAGAAGCAGTACGTCCCAATCTCGGATGCGGTAATGTAAGGCTGCTTTTGCATAGTCAAGCAATCGAGAGGGCATAGTCGACTGCCTCGCCGGCCCTTGTCCTTATTTCGCGAAGCCATGTGCGAGGGTTGCTGCCGTGCATGACCCGCCCCACAAAGCCGAGGCGTTCGGCGACATTCCCCCGGTTGCGGCGGATATCGTCCCTGCCGGTCGCGGCATACGCGCGAACGAATTCGCGGACGTCGGCCGGCTTCGCAAACACGTACGTTGCGTGTCCCAACTCGGGAATTTCGGCCACCATCGCGCGCGCCAACTGAAACAAGTATTCCCCGCGAAAGAGGAAGACGGTTTGACTCCGTTTTTTTAGTTGCTGGTAATAGTAGGGGTCGAAGTCCGGCTTCCAGCAGAATTGCATGACATCGAAATCCGCCGGTATCCCCAGTTGCCGGCAAAGAGCGGATAGCGTCTGCTCGTCGAGCGGTTCGTGCTCCAAACGAAGCCGGACCCGTTGAATCTTGTCGTAGTGCTCGCCAAACCGCTGATGCGCGCGCTTCGCTACGGAGAGCGTGACTTGGGCATCATTGGGGACGCTCAGGCTCAGACGACTGGGTAAGGCAGTTTCCCATCGGGCGAGTTGCCATTCGCCCCCAATATGCCGGTACTTGCCAGTGGCGACGAATGTACCGCTGATGCCGATCTTGGTGCCGACCAGATGCTTCCATTGATTCCAGGTCGGATCCCATCCCAGTGGAAGAACGGCCGGGTCGATGTGTACTTCTGCTTTGCGGCGGCTGTCACGATAGATGGCTCGGCCGGCAAGAAAGTCGATGCGGCGCAGGGGAGCGCGGAATGCCCGTTGACGTTGGTCCGGCAAATAGGACAGGATTCGGCGGACGAAAAAAGTTGCACCGCTCTCGGCAAGTTCCCCCAACACGACGCATTGCCCGAAGCCACCGTAGGGAAACAACGCCGGCGCATCGGGATTGATCAGCAAGGCGTCATAGCAGGATCGAAGCTCCGGGTGCGCAAGCAGATTGAACGCTCGTTCCGCTCTTTGGAGTTCGGACCTGGCCGAGCCATCCGCCTCAAGCTCGACGCGGCGCATTCTGTAGGACAATCGCAAGTCGGCAGCGGTAGCCGTTGGAAGAGTGCGCAACACGGCATAGAGCGTGGGCTGGTTGGTTTCGTCCTGACCGTGATCGGCAGAATAGAAATAGCTGCGAACCGCTCTGTTTTCGATCTGGAGGCAAGCAACGCCGAGACGACTCTCCAGGACTTCGGCGCGCACGAATGGCTCGCCGCGCCGGTCCGGTTTCGGCTGGGCGACATAGCCGATCCGGCCAAAGTAGAGATGGCGCGCTTTCCGGCGTAAGGCATTCTGAGTGGCGAGGTACTCCTCAATAAGCGAATCGGCCGCGCTCGCGCGTATGTCATCGCCGGGCCGCAGGAAGGCGGCGGGGACTCTCGGGAGCATAAGGTCGCCGGCTTCGGTCGTGCATCGAGCGGTTTGCCCCTCTGCCCGAACCGAACGAATTCGATATATCGGCGAGGCTTGGCAGGATGAGACGGCGAGCTGAGTTCCTTCCGTCATCCTTCGGTCTTTAATTGACGAGGCCGTTGCCCGCGACCAGTATCGGCCCCTTTGTTAGGGAATCCATAACGGCCTCCGCATCCGCGATCGCGAAATCGAGTTCCGGATCGGGGGAGTAGACGATCTCCGGCTCAGCGGAGGCTCCCGCATCAAGAATGTCTTTGGCGGCCTGTAGCGTTTCTGCAGAAGCTGCGGCGTCGTCGAGTATCGCCGCCAGGTGAAGATCTTGCGTTTTATTGCGCTCGTCCAGTGGATCGGCGCCACACGCTGGGCAAACGGACTCGGAAGGGTTGTCGGGATCGAGGCTGAATCCACACTGTGGGCAGAGATGGTTGGTCGGTTTCATCGCTGCTCTAGTCTACGGCGGAATCTGGATTTGCGCCAAAAAAGCGGCAGTTGCGATTCGGAGGTCGCCGCAGTTTAGGGAGCCGCCCCCGTAAGACACTGTTATCAATGGGGAAACGGGGATAATCCCGTGCCTAGATCGTGGCTCTCCGGCTGGACTTGCGCGTTCAATGGAAGATACCGCATATTCCGTTCGAAGCCTTACACATCGATAGACGCTGCGCGACCGACATCGGGCCCACCTGCCGTGCCAAGGTCCGAGATGGGGACAATCCGCTCGGAACTGGCGAGACCAAATCTGTGAGTCGCTTTCCCTCAGATGTAGCTTTCTGACGCCTCTTGCGGGACCGCTGCGCGGCAAGGGGTCCAGCACTGGACCTCAGTTCGGTCCAGCCCCGAACTCCGGGGCGATCACCCGGAAGGTTAGGTGCTTCCGGGAGAGTTTCTGTACCGCTGCCCAGCCATTGGCGCCGGTCCCGGTATCTCCGCAGCCTTCCATTCGTGGACTTGCCGCCCCGGGCGCTGCCAATGCGCGGCCGCGCCCGGGCATCAAAACCTCTCACTTCAGCGGCAAATTCCGCAGCAGCCAAAGCTCGTTCGAAGTCTCGGTCGCGGAATACAGCAACCTCTTCCCGTCCGGGCTGAGACTGGGAGCCGAGAGGCTGGCCCCGTTAACGTGATTGCTGGCGAACCCGGCCCGCATGCGGATGCCGATCGGTTGCGGGGCGCCACCCTCCACGGAGATCCAGAAGAACTCGTCTTCCGGCCCCGTTCCGGCGGCGCCCTCCACTCGCCGGCTGAGCAGCAGTCGCTTGCTGTCGGGAGTCCAGCTATAGCCACAATCGTTCAAGCCGTTCACGTCGAGCGCCCTCAGGCTGCCGCCCTGCGCCGGAAGCAGCAATACTGTGGTCGTGGCGCTGCCTTCCAGCTTTCCCCTGAACGCCACCCAATGTCTGTCGGGGGAAACCAGCGGCATTCGGGCCAATTCACCACCGTCGACGAGAAGGTCCGTTTCTTTGCCAGTTGCGATCTCGTAACGGTAGATTCTTCGCTTGAGGCCGTCAGCCGTCGGGTTAGAAACGTAAGCCGACTCGCAATCCGGCGCAATACCCACCCAGAATCCCCCACGAAAAGTCGCCTTGACCTGTAGCTGGCGCCGCCGCTCGCCGGTAGTGGTATCGAACAGTTGGCTTTGGTGGCCAGCGAGATTGGCTCCGCACCAGTTCGGCGCGAAATCAAAATTTTGAAACGGAACGGACGCCACGGTCTCTTTGCCGTCCGAGTGCCGGATTACCAGGCGGGATCCTCCTTCGGTTTCGCGATCGGAGTAGTAGGCGAAAGCGTCGCCCGAAGGCGACCACGACGGCCACATGTTGCGCCCTGGGTAAGACGCCACCGCAATGGCAGGCTTACCCTGAACTCGCAACGTCACGGGGTCCACCGCCGCGCTGTAGATGTCGCTCGATTCGTGGGAAAGTCCATAGAAGAGTGAACCGTCGCGGCTGACGCCCAAGGGGGTGTAGTCGCCGGCGTCCGGTTTGATCAAAATCGGATCGCCGGCCGCCGCGCCGTCCTTAAAGCCCACGGTCCAGATTCCGTTCTTACCTTTGCGGTCGCTGCGGAATACGATCCGGTCTGTGCCGGGCACCCACATGGCGCCAAGGTTTCGGCCTGGCCCGCTGACGATTGCCGTCTCCTTCGCGTTTTGAGTATCCAGGGCAAATATGCCCCAATTGGAGCTGCCCGGGGGAATGGGCTCCGAGTAAAGCAGCCAACGGCCATCCGGCGAAAGGCCTCCAGTTCGCAAGGCGTAGGAGCGGACGATGGGGTGCATCTCGGCAGTCTTGAGATCAACTGTGGCGAAGCCGCGCCTCCAACCCGCCTTAAGAGTGGACGGCATGCGGAACAGAGGTGTGCTTTCAGGAACCGCCGTGCTGTAAATAAGAATGCTCTTGCCATCCGGCGTCCAATCGACGACCCAGGTGGGATAATCACGCCCTGACGGCGCAGGAATTGTGCGCATGCCGCTGCCATCGATACTCATCACCCGCAGCTCCGACGGATAATCGCGATCGCGGCTGGTAGCCGAGAGCCACACGAAGGCGATCTGCTTGCCGTCCCGGGAAGGTGTCGGGTAGGCGGCATGCGCGTCGCCGCCTCTGATCCCGGTGCCGTCATTCGTGAGCCGCTTCACCGCGCCGGATTCGAGATCGCGCACCGCAAGATTGCCGCTTACCGGGTCGACGAAGACATACAATCTGCCGTCCGGGGTGACACGGCCCGTCAGGCCCTCGAACGACGTCTCGAGGTACACGTCTCGCGTAATGAGTTGGGCTACCACGCCGTCACCGCCACGCGCTCGGCCCAGCGCCGCCAGCCGGGCCTGCGCCGTGCGCGCCGCTTCGGCCTGATCGCCAAATTCCTTCACCAGCCGCTCATACGCCTTTTGCGCCTGCGCATTCCCCTGTTTCTCATAGCACTCGCCCAGGCCCAGCAGCGCTTTGGCCGTAATCGCGCGATCGGTCGCTCCGGCGACCACTTTCTTGTAAAGATCGATCGCGCCGCTCAGATCGCCTTGCACGTTCTCCAGGCGGATGGCGCGTTGCAGCATTACCCCCATGTCAGCGGGCTGCCCCATCAATACAGCCGCCGCCGCGAAAACCAGAACCACGTTTTTAAATCTCATCAACAGCCTCCTGGTCCTTACGGTACGGGGCGCGTGCCAGGCCCCAACGAGCGTTGTGTGAGGTTTCGGTGAGGGTTCATTCATCGAATCTATATCCCATCCCCCGAACGCTCACGATGTGCCGGGGTTCGCTTGCGCCGGGTTCGATTTTGCGCCGCAGATTGACGATGTGCGCATCCACCGCGCGCTCCGTGACGTATGTGTCGCGGCCCCAGGCCAGGTCGATGAGCTGGTTGCGGCTCAGGACGCGCCCGCCGCTGGCAGTGAAGGCCAGCAGCAGCTTGAACTCCATGGCTGTAAGCTCCACCAGCCCTCCTCGTACGCGCACTTCGGCGCGCGCCGGCTGCACCTCCACGTCCCCGAAGCGCACCACTTCGGCGGCGCCTCTCTCGGTACGGCGCAGCAGCGCCCGAATACGCGCGCGCAGTTCGCGCGGGTTGAACGGTTTGGTCACGTAATCGTCGGCGCCCAGGTCGAGCCCCATGATCTTCTCCGCCTCGTGGGATTTAGCAGTCAGAAGAATGATGGGCGTGCGCACTCCCGCTCGGCGCAGTTCCCGGCAGACGTCGAAGCCGTCCTTCTTAGGCAGCATGACGTCGAGCACGATCGCATCCCAGCCGCTCTCCCGGCCGCGTTCCGCCGCCTCCTGGCCGTCTCTTGCCAACCCCACATCGTGCCCTTCCAGGCGCAGGTCGTCGGCCAACAGCATCGCGATATCTGCTTCGTCCTCCACCACCAGGATTCGCGCCATGTCTTTTCCTTACTCCTCCAACGGCAAGTGAATCGTAAAAGTGCTCCCCGCTCCGGGTTGGCTTTCGAGGGTAACACGCCCGCGGTGGGCGCGCACGATGCGATCAACCATGGAAAGGCCGATGCCGCTGCCCCGCACGCGCGAGTGCCGCGCTGCGGCGCCGCGGAAGAATTTCCGGAAAACATCGCGCTGCTCGTCGCGCGGGATGCCGATCCCCCGGTCCGCGACGCTCAAGGAGGCTTCCGACCCATTTCGCGACAGGCGGAGATTCGCTTCCGGAGTTTCCGCCGAGTATTTCACGGCGTTATCGAGCAGGTTCCACAGGGCGCGGCGGAGCGCTTCGGCGTCGCCTCTCACCGGAACCTCCGAGGAAGGAAGCTGGCTATGCAAAGTGAAACCCTTCGCGGCGGCTTCGCTTTCGAAATCGCTACTCACGCGGGCGGTAAGCGCTGCCAGGTCGATCGATTCCATGCGGTAGGGCATGGCAGCGGACTCCATCTTGCCGAAATCGAGCAGATCTTCCACCAGCTTGTGCAATCGGCTGGTGGCGCGCGCCAGTGCGTCGTAGTAGGCTTGCCGCCGCTCGTCGCCGGGCACGCGCCCTTCGCTCAGAGCGGCTGAGATCTGGCGCATCGACGTGAGCGGCGTGCGGAACTCGTGCGATACAGCGGCCACTATGTCGGCCTGCATCCGCGCCAGTTCCAGTTCGCGGCGAATGAGGCGCCAGCCCAGGTAGCCTCCCCCGGCGCCCACTGCCGCCACCAGTCCAAAGAGCCACACCAGCAACCGGCGCTGGGTGGCGAACGACTCCAGCTCCTGTGCCGGATTGGAGAGGGCCACTGCCAGCGTCCATGGCAAGCCGGTATCCTCGGCGCGCCGCAGAGCCTCGTCTCCCGCTGTCTGCGAGGCAAATCGCACCCGGACTGTTCCGGCGGGCAGTAGCCGCGCGGTATGGTCCTCCGTCAGCAACACCGTGCGATTGTCCGCTTGGACCCAGGTGATGAGTTCTCCTCGGAATCTCGCGGCCCCGGAACCTGACGGATGGCGGAACGCTGCGTCGGCCAGAGCTTCGCTGACGACGGGTCTCGGCTTGCCGCTCCAGCGCGCGGCATCTTCCGCATACGCCTCGTAAACATCCCGGCTGAGGGAAAATCGCCCAGAGTCGAGTAAGGCCCGCAGCGCTTCCCCCTCCTTTTTCAACTCCGAGGGTTGACCTGCTTCTTCCCGCATTGTGCAGATAGCCCACTGGCCGGCGAGTGGCGCGGGTGCGCCGCCGGCCGCTGCGCCTTCCACTCCAGCAAGCTGCCGGTATGCCTGAATCGCCTCCTCGCGGCGGCCCAGTTTCCGGAATGTCAGCGCCAGCCGCATCCAGGCTCCTCCACGTACATCTGGCGCAGTAGATTCCGTCAGCTTCCGACAGAACGTAATGGCCTCTCCAGTTTCCGCCGCACCAAACTCGGCCTTTCCGCCAGCCAGGAAAATCTCCGCCGACGCCTCCGGCAACGGCTGCGGTTGAGGTGAATAGGCGAGCGGCGCGTCGGGGGATTTGATCGAACCTGGCGGCAAACCGCGCGCCTCCTGCGCCAGAGCGCCGAGTGACCGCGACAGACTCTGGACTACTTCGTCAGCTCGCCGCTCCCGGAGATCCCGCAGACGCTCGTAGGCGATGACACGATCCTGCTCCTGCAATCGCCAGGCCAGCCAGGCGGTAAGCCCCGCGGGGACGATCGCTACGGCGATGAACACCACCAGAAGTTGCTTATGGGCCAGCGTCAAGATGTGCTCCGCTTCCCGAAAACCGCTGGTCAGCTTCGCGGTGGGACGGCTTCAGCATTGTATTCTTCCATTATGCGGACATGAATAGGGAATTATGAGGAACTGGTGAAGATTTGGGCGCGCGGCCAAGCGGGTATTGGCGACCGCAGCGCGCGGAACGGCTGTGCGAGCCCGGGCGCGCCAAGCGCCTGACGGGTTATAACGCAATCTCGTGATCTGAGTATCCGGCGCGGCTCCGGGCGTATCACGCGCGTTGCTGATACTGACTGGAAACCCCACTCGATCCCCGCTGACGGCGCACCGCTTAGCAAATTAGTGCTCAAGCGGTTCCTAGAGGCCCCTTTCGACCGTTACCCTATCGTCTCGGCCAGATGAGCTAAATCCGATACAGCAGGCCGAAGGTCGCGAAATCTCTTCCCCGTCGTCCGCCGCCGCGGATTTCCGCCTTGCCGGTCGATTTCTGTAACTCGCACCCTTCCTCTCCTCAGTTTGTGCGACTGGTGCTCCGCGCCAGCCGCGCCATTCAATCCCCGAGCGAAAGGCGATGAGCCTTCCGCTGGAAAGGAACCTGAGTCATGTCTTCGGTCAGAACGGTTCAGACGCGGGAGCAGATCATCCTCGATCATCTGCCGCAAGTAAAGTCGCTGGCCTACCGGGTTCACCGGCGGTGCCCGCCCAATGTGGCGCTCGAAGATCTGATATCCGCCGGAACGGTCGGACTGATGCAGGCGGTCAATCGATTCGATGACCGTCGCAACCTCAAACTCAAGACGCTTGCCGAACACCGGATTCGAGGCGCCATCATCGACTATCTCCGACAACTTGATCCGCTGCCCCGAGCGGTCCGTCAGTTTCAACGGAAGCGTGACGCTGCGGAGTCGGAGTTCGAGAGCCGAAATTCCCGGAAGGCCTCCGACGAAGAGCTGGCGGCGGAGTTGGGAATATCCGTCGACAAGTATCGCAGACTTTCTGGAACCGTCAATGCGGGCTCCGTCGTGAGCCTCGACAGCCTCGCGCGGGAAAGCGGCCGACCGTACGAAGTAGGCGCGTCGGCTGCTGGCGATCGCGATCAGTTTCTCGAAATTAGAATCCAGGCCGCCATCGACAGTCTGCCGCCCCGCGACCGCATGATCGTCATCTTTCTCCGGTCGGGCATGGCGACAGAGGAAATCGCCGCGCGCCTCGCAGTCAGCCAGGGCCGCATCTCGCAAATTAAGAAGCGCGCGATACAGCATCTCCGATTCTCGCTCGGCGTTTTGCTCGGCGACGCGCGTATGACCCGCGCATAAGGCACTCAGCGGCCGGGCGCGGTTCGAGGAAGATTATGCTATCGCCAGTGCTGGCAGGAGCGTTCCAATGAGCGAGCAGTCTGTGGCGATGTGGTTTGAAATCGCGACGCTCAGCGTCGACCGCCGAGCATGACGGTTCGATTCGTCCTTCGTGGTGGCAATTTTATCAGTCGAGCCACACTACTACACGCACACACAACAACAACACCCACGTCATGAGGTCGCGGGATTTATGGCTAGAAATGCATCTAGATTGAAATTGGGTTACTACCCGCTTGTTCCAGGCGAAGCACACCGGCTTCGTCGATTCCTAGAATTTCCAGCCGAGTGCACAGTGCTCGACCCCTGTGTCGGGACAGGCACCGCGCTTCGCATAATCACCGCTCAGGCGCAGGCCCGACGGTACGGAATCGAACTCGATAGCTTTCGGGCAATAGAGGCAGACCGGGTCTTGGACGAGGTCGTCCAAGGGAGCGTATTCGATACACATTGCCCAGTAGAGTCGTTCTCGCTGCTGTACCTGAATCCGCCGTATGACGATGAGATCGCTGAAGGGCGCAACCAGCGGATGGAAAGGGTGTTCTTGGAGCACTGCTTTCGGTGGCTGCGGCCGGGCGGCGTTCTGGTGCTCGTCATCCCGGGCAATCGCGTCGGAAGTTGTTCGGACGTGCTGGCGCCACACTTTCGCGATCTTGGGATCTACAGGCTCACGGATCCGGACGCAGCTCAGTATTCTCAAATTGCCGTACTCGGCATCCGCCGGACCCGGCGGGAAAGAGAGCGACTGCATGACCGTGAGGTGGCCGCCGCTCGGGAGCTTCTCTTCAACGTCGGCCGAAACTACGAACGCCTATGTCCGTTGCCCGATCTGCCGGATCGCATATACCCGGTCCCTCCAAGCACGCCCAATGTCCGGCTGACGTATCGGGGGCTGCCGATGGACCTCCTCGAAGACTTGCTGCCTTCCTCCCGTGCCTATCGTCAAGCAGGACGGATTCTGTTTGCACCCGAAGTGCAGGTTCACGGGTGCCCTCTGACGCCGCTTCACGCCGGACACGTTGGAATTTTGAGTTGCTCGGGTTTGCTTAATGGCGTCTTCGGAACGGGCGAGGCTCGCCACGTCGCGTGTTGGGAAACCGGCAAAGTGGTGGACCGGTTCGAAGAGACCGATGATCAAGAAGTGACCACCATTAGAGAGCGCGAACGATTTACCCAGCGACTGACTCTCGTCTTCGCCGACGGCCGAACCGCAATGCTTTCCGAGGAGGATCCAGATGCAAAATGCACACCTGAGGATGGGGCGGCTTGAATTCACCACGGCGCCAAGCCGCAACTCGACTGGCATCCACATCAAACTGCCGATGGACAGGGCCATAGTGGAATCAGCCGGAGACCGAGACCCGTGCGCGCGATGCCATATGTTTTCAGTCGTCGGTGGTGATCAGGACGTGGCGGCGGTATCGGCCGCAGTCGCAGAGAGCGGTCGGTTCACAATCGAAGGCCCGGACGTGCCAAGGATCGTGGTTACCCTTGGAGAAAACGCCAGGGCATTTCGAAGTTCGGTTACCATCCCGGGCCGCAAGCACGCGGTGCGTCACTTGGTGGCTGTATCCGAAGAATTGTCGCTAATGCAGGCAGGCGCCAGCCCCGACGCCCAACGAACCATCCTGTGCGACGACGACACCCGCTTCACTCTATATCGGCTCGGAGTTCGTTTCGGCCTGCCGGTACTCCCCGAATGGAGTGAATGGGTGGTCGCAGAGTTGCAGCGGCGCCGGGCACTGACGCCCATGATTGGGTTGGGCTGCCGTCCAGTCCTTGTGAACGCTACCAAAATGTCCTTGCTGAAGCTTCTGAGCGCCGGTCTTACACGAGGCCGGCTAGTGATTACCGAACAAGCCTCCATCGCGCACTGGAACTTGCCGGGCCAGTTTCTCGCGGCCGAATCCACGACAGCAACTTGCGTCACTACAGAGTAATTGACGCACGTTCTGCCTAATCTGGTCCCATATCGGGGCCAGCCAGCTTCCGATCATCAATGCTGCCGGCAAAACTGCGCCGGTGATCCGCCAGAGGAGTACACATGCCGTTTTCACTGCCAAAGACCATCAGCGAGTATTTGAAACACTTCTCTGCTGAACTCGGCGACCGAGTGGTGGAGCAGTTCCCACCGCTGCACAGGCCGGGCGATACGCCGTCACCCCTACTCCGAAAGTTGAAGCGACAACCGTTCCCCGGTCAATTAGCCGCCATAGGTGGGATCTTGAAAAAATGGCAGGACAGCCGGGCTGTTGCGGCGATAGCCGAATGCGGCACCGGCAAGACGCTGATCGCCCTTGCGAGCGTTTACGCGGCAGCGGAAGGACGAGGCTTCACCGCGATTGCGATGGTTCCTCCCCAGTTGGTGATGAAGTGGGCGCGGGAATGTTTCCTGACGATTCCGGGTGTTCGTGTGTTTGTCATCGACGGCGTGCGAAACGGGGTGGCCTCCAACGGCCACACTGGCGTCAACGAGGTACGATTCCGGCAAGGACGAGTCGACCGTGAAGGCTTGAGAACGACGCTGAGCGACCTTCGTCTGGCACGGGGGCATCGATCGGCGCGCCAGAGATGGACGAGCCTTTGCCCCGGACCGGCGGTGTTTATCGTTTCTCGCGAGCGCGCCAAGCTGGGTTATTTTTGGCGTCATGCCTACCAAGTGCCCCGCTGCGGCCCTTACAACGGGAATGTCGTCAATCCGGATACGGGCAAGCCAATTCTGACGGCTACAGATCAGCTTCGCAGGCCTGACTTTCGGAAGGCTAAACACTCCGAGACTGTGGCGCCAGACCAAGAGGCGCCCGAGAAGGGCCGTCGCGAGTTCTTCAGTGCTTTGTGGCAGGCAGACGGAGCGAAGGTTCGCCGCATGGCGCCGGTCGATTTCATTGGCCGATACATGCGGGGATTCTTCGATTATGCGATCGCGGACGAAATGCACGAGCTTGCCAACGACACCGCGCAGGGCCAGGCGCTGGGCACTCTGGCGTCATGTGCGGATCGAATTCTTGCCCTGACCGGAACGTACAGCGGTGGCTATGCCGATGAGGCATTCAACAATCTGTTTCGCATGAATCCGGCAAAGATGTTGGCGGAAGGCTACGAGTACGGCGAGGCGGGAGTGCGCGCTTTCAGCGAGACGTACGGCGTGCTCGAGAAGGTGACTACAATCGAGCCGGCCGACAACGCGTGCTCCGAGGCCCGCGTTACGAAGCGAGTGAAGCGACGGCCTGGCGCTTCGCCGCTGCTGTTCGGAAAATTCCTCATGGATTTCGCCGCGTTCCTCTCGCTTGAGGACATCACCGAGGCGCTCCCTTCGTACCGCGAGGAAGTGCTCGCGGTCGAGATGGATGGCCCGCTGGGCGCGGCGTACGAAAAGCTCGAAAGCGATATCAAAGAGGCGCTACAGGCGTACCGCGGAAACCAATCGGTTCTCAGCGTGAGCATGAACGCCTTGCTGCTGTATCCGGACAAGCCGTTCGGCCTCGGGGACCTCACGGCTTTCGCGTACAATCCGGAGACCCAAGAACGCGAGCGCATTCTGATCTCGAGCCCACCGGAT
>Ga0302326_10006580_pt1 | contig 26032 bp, 17 predicted proteins | sample Palsa_T0_3_FD_202264 | JGI IMG/M metagenome (GOLD analysis project Ga0302326, IMG submission 202264) | Peat permafrost microbial communities from Stordalen Mire near Abisko, Sweden - Palsa_T0_3 | ecosystem: Environmental > Terrestrial > Soil > Palsa > Peat permafrost | place: Sweden: Abisko... | reverse complement strand
GCGTATTTCGAGCGCGTCTTCCCTGGACGCCACCACACACTGCACATCGTGCCCGGATACGGGCACCTCGACGTGTTCATCGGCAAGCGAGCCGACAAAGACTGGTTTCCCCTCATCATCGGTGAGCTTGATGGGGCCGTGTAGGAGGACGGTGAGGCGATGACGGAGACGTATGAGCGCGAGGGCGGGCCTGAGCGCGTCGACCGTGTGCTCTTCAACATGGAGAAGTATCTCGGCTATGTGCCGGGGTTCCGCCGCGCGCACGCGCGCGGCGTGAGCTTTCGCGGGCGCTTCGAAGCGACGCCGGATGCCGCGGCTCTGACGACCGCCGAGCACCTGCAAGGCGGCGAGATCCCCGTGGTCGTGCGCTTCTCCAACGGGGCCGGGTCCCCCTATTTCGTCGACCGCACCAGTGCCAGGAAGGGCACCGCGCTCGGCCTGGCGGTCCGCTTCGAGGTGCCGTCCGGCGCCCACAGCGACGTGGTCGGACTGAGCATCACGACATTTCCGGCCCGCCGTCCCGACGACTTCATCGGCCTCGCCTCCGCCCAGCGCAGGGGCCTGCCGACCGGTCTGCCGAACCCGATCCGGCTCGCGCTCTTTCTCGCCACTCACCCCCAGTGCGTGCCCGGGGTCATCAAGGTCTTTACGGCGGCGACGGCGGAGAGCTTCGCCACTCAGGCGTTCCACGGGCTGCACGCATTCTGGGCGATCGACGCCGCGGGTGCGCGACACGCGTTCCGCTACCACTGGGTCCCGGAGACCGCGGAGGTCAGCATGTCCGCGGAGCAGGACAAGCTGTGGCCGCCGCAGTATCTGGTGTCGGAGATCGAGCATCGCGTGGCACGCGGTCCGGTTGCGTGGAAACTCGTGTGGGAGCTCGCCGAGCCGGGTGACCCGACAAACGACCTCACGGACGCGTGGCCACAGGATCGCCGGCGCGTGACGGTGGGCCGGATGGTCGTCGACCGTATCCACGAGGATCCAGATGCTGCCGACAAGATCATGTACAACCCGACCGATCTGCCCGCGGGGATCGAGGCCTCCGACGATCCGGTGCTTCACTTCCGCTCGGAGGCTTACATCGAGTCCAAGCGCCGACGGGCGGGGGAGACCAAGCCGGAGATCACACCCGGATGAGGGTTTTGGACAGCCAACCTCATGCGTGTCCTCTTGATCTCTTGGGAGTATCCGCCCGTCATCGAGGGGGGCCTGGGCCGGCACGTGCGCAAGCTCTCCGAGCATCTCGTGCAAGACGAGGTCGAGGTGCATGTGCTCACGCGCGGCGGGGGACGCCTGCCCGCTGAGGAGGATCGGCACGGGGTGATCGTGCACCGGGTGCGAGAGCCCCAGTATCCGAAGGACATCGACGCCTTCGTGCGCTGGGTCGAGACGATGAACGCGGACATGTACGAACTCGGAGCCGAGCTGGGTGAGCGCTTCGAGTTCGACCTCGTGCATTCGCACGACTGGCTCGTGGCGGGAGCAGCGGAGCGTCTCGCCCGGCGCCTCGCCAGGCCTTGGCTGAGCACGATCCACGCGACGGAGTTCGGTCGCCATCAGGGCTGGGTCGAGCGTCATCCGCAGTCGCACATCCACGCGTGCGAGCGGGCGATGGCGCACCGCGCCAGCGCCCTGATCACCTGCTCGCGGTACATGCGCAGCCACGTGGCCACCGTGTTCGACGTCCCCACATCGCGGATCACGGTGATCCCTAACGGGATCGACCTGCGCGATCTCGAGCCGGTGGTCGCCGACCTGGGCGTACTGCGCGCGCGCTACGCCGCGCCCGAGGACCGGCTGGTGCTGCTCGTCGGCCGGCTCGTGTACGAGAAGGGGTTCCACCTGGCGCTTGACGCGCTCGCGCAGGTGATCAAGCGCTCGGGCAACGTGCGCTTCCTCGTCGCCGGGACGGGCAGCGCGGAGGCGGAGCTCAGGCGGCAGGCGCGGCGCCTGGGCCTGCGGGCCCATGGCACGTTTCTGGGCTGGGTGGGCGACGACATGCTCCACTCGCTGTACCGGGTCGCCGAGATCGCCATCGTCCCCTCGATCTACGAGCCCTTCGGGATCGTGGCCCTCGAGGCGATGGCCTCGGGGTGCCTGTGTATCGTCGCCGACACCGGCGGCCTGCGCGAGGTCGTTCCCGGCGACGGATCGGTTGGCCTGCGTTTTCCCTCGCGAGACTCGGCGGCGCTCGGCGCGCTGCTCGAGCAGGTCCTCACCGACGACGTCGCACGCGCACGGATGGTGGGCGAAGCGCGCGCACACGTGCTGCGCTTCGACTGGGCGGCGGTGGCGCGCCGCACCCGCAAGCTCTACCGCACGCTCGCGGCGGGGCAGCGGGAGCCGAAGGGGGCCGTCCGCGCTGGCGCGGACGGCCCTTCAGGCGGTTAGGTTAGCCGCGGGGGTGGAACTCGGCCTCGATCGCCGCGCTCGCCCTTCCCGCCGCGCCTGCGATCCACAGCGGCGCCGGCTCAGGACGGCCGGACGGGTCCCCGTCGAGCCAGCGGCCCGGGGCCCGCGCGCGGCGCGGCCATCGACGGGGAAGCCGCAGAGGCGCCTGCTCGTCGGCTGGAAGGGGGAACTCGTGGTTGGCGATGAGCTGGGTAATGGGCATGCGTATAGCTCCCTCTCGGGTCGTTGGTTAACACTTCGTCTAAGTACAAAAAAAGGCGACCCTTTGGGTCGCCCTCGCTTGGCTGTGGTATGTGCACCCGGGTGTTAGGGTGCACACCTCGCGGCGAGGGTACGGGCACTGCCGGACTGCGTCATGCGGTGGCCGAAAGCAACCGGCATCGCGGCGACGCAGATAGTTGGGATTACGAGGGTGTGTGACATAGGACGCCCGCGAGGTTAACTCATGGCCTCGACGTTTGCAAGGCCTACTGGAGAAAAAAGTGACGTCACGGAATTGGCTCGGTGCGCGGCTCGCTGCCGTCGTCGTCGTGGTAGGTGATCTGCACGTCAGCGCCGTCGAACTCGAGCACCGCGAAGCCGAACTTGTGCCAGCTCGACCCGTTCTCCTCGAAGCTGCCCGTCTCTTGCCACAGGCCGGGTGACGGGATCGGCGCGGTCGCGTCGCCGACCATCACGGGGATGCCGCCGTGCCCGATGCACCGCACGAAGGGAATCCCGTGGACGGGTTCGAAGCCCATGCAGCGGTGCTCGTGGCCCCACAGCCAGGCGGCGATCTGACCGCCCTCGAGCAGCGGGGCGAGCTTGGCGGGAAGGACCGTGCCGATGTCGTCGGTGTCGAAGGCGGAGACGAGCTGGTGATGGCTCAGGAGCATGAGCTTGCGGCCCTCGCGCTCGGCCTCGGCGGCCCAGCCCTCGACGACCGTGGCCTGGGGGTCGGCGAGGACGCCGGACTGGCCTTCGGTGAGGAGGTCGGTGTCCCAGGAGGTGTCGAGGCCGACGAGGTCCCAGGCCGGCGTCTTGATGCGGAAGAAGCTTGTGGGCTTGCCGTCGGGTGAGTGCTGAGCAGCGAAACGCTCGTCGGCCAGGAGGGAGTCGTAGTAACCCCAGCCGCCGCAGTACATGTCGTGGTTGCCGTTGAGCGACCACGAGGTCACGCCCTGGGCGGCCTGCGCGGCGCTGACGGGCCACATCCCTTCAGCGAGCACCCGGCGCTGGACCTCGACGGGGTCACCCGAGTAGTAGACGTCGCCGAGGTGGATGACGTGGACGGGCACGCCCTGCTTCTGCGCGTCGGCGATCTCCGCGGTCATGAGCTGGGAGACCGTGCAGGCGCGCGGCAGGCCCGACCCCCAGTCGCCGACGACGATGACGCGCAGCGTGGCGTCGGCGATCTCGAGCTCGGCCGGGGTGGGGTTGAACGGGTGATTGCCCTTGGCGATGCGGTCGAGCGTGGCCGCGGCGATCTTGGTCACCCAGTCGGGATCGTCGGTGGAGAACTTCTGTGGGTGCAGGATCGAGTCGATCTTGTGCTCGATCGTCTCCACCACGCCGGCGACGTGGCTGAACGGGCCCCCGGGCTTGCGCTCGTGGACGATGCCACTCTTGCGCGCCTCGTCCTCGAGCGAGGTCTGCAAGAGGCTGACCATGGGAGCGCGGCTGAAGAAGGGCGAGTTGACATCCTCCCCGCCTGAGGATGCTGCGCCGGTGTTGTCGTCGGGCAGCGCGTCGAGAACGGCCTGCACGGCCGCCGCGGGATCCTGGTCGGGCGAGCCCCGGCCGATCCCGGCCGCCGCCGCGGGCGCCTTGTCATCGAGCGCGCCAGCCTTGAGCTGCTGCTTCATGGCGGCGACGTAGCCGCCCACCTCGTTGCGGTCGAGGTAGTCCGCGATCATCCCGCCGGGACGAGCGCCTCGGCGCTCTCGCGCTGGACGGTGACCGTCAGCGCCTCCTCGTCGAGCCCCAGGATCTGATCAGGCACGCGTCGCGCCGGGTTCTGCGGACTTGGCCCCCAGCCCGTAGACGTCCCACAGGTCGCCGGCGAACAGGATGCCGAAGCGGCCGAGGGCGTCGATCCGGTCGGCCGGATGCACCCGAAAGGTCGTCAACTGGTGGGCGAAGTCGAGCGGGTGGATGTGGAGGATGCCGGCGGCGAGCACTGCCGCCCCCTCGTCCTCCTGCTCGGGCACGTGGCCGCTGAGCACGCGGGTGTACAGCGTCGAGGTGTCGTGCCAGATCTCGAAGCGGCCGTCGTTGACGACGATCTTGTGGCCGACCATGGTCAGGGGATGCCCCGTGCCGTCGGTGAAGTACAGGCGGTAGAACATCCGCTTGTTCGCCTTGTCCCCGTCCTGGTCGACGAACAAGTTGAAGATGCCGCGCTCGACCGGCCGCTGCCCGCCGAGCGCGTCGCAGTCGACGTGGCCGACGGCGACGGCCTCGTGCGCGGGATCGGTGACGAAGCGGTCGATGTCCTTGGCGGTGATGGTCAGGGTGAAGTTCAGCGCTGTTCCCGCCTTGCGCCCCGCGCGGTAGCCGGCGTCGAAGTCAGCTTCGTCGCCGAAGGCGACGAACCCTTTCATCGTCTCGGTGAAGGCGACGGACACGGCGCCGGAACCGGTCACCTCGTCTTCGGCGGGCGGCGAGCCCTCGGGCACGGCCGGCCCGGCTCGGCGCACGGCGGGATCGGGCGCGCCCTCGAGCATGGCGTCGGCGAAGCGGTCGGCGAGCGCGGCGATGGTCAGGCTCGGGTTGGCGCCGACCGGCCCAGGCATGACCGACCCGTCGGCCACGTGCAGGCCGGGCAGGTTGAACACGTTGCCGTAGGGATCGACGACGCCCTCCTGATCGTTGCGCCCCATGCGGCAGCCACCGAGCGAGTGCACGGTTATGACCCGGTTGAGGAACCAGATCGGATTGTCGACGAAGTCGGCGCCGAGGGCGTGGGAGATCTGCTCTGAGAGCTCGCGCACCCGGTCGAAATAGACCTTCGAGGCGCCGTGCTTGGACCAGTTCACCTCGAGCAGCTCCCCGGCGAGCGTCATCACTCCGTCGGGGACGTCGCGGCCCATGCCGAGCAGCGGCAGGGTGGCGCTCGAGAGGCCGCACTGGCCGAGGAAGTCGGAGATGTCGCCGCTGATGTCGGTCTCGCGGTCGCGATGGAGGAAGCCCTTGACCATCCGCTCGCCGACGTGGAGCGCCTCGAACAGCTCGCCCGGCGCATCCGCCATCTGCAGCATCCAGCTCACGAACTCCGGGTAGCCGGCGTCCTCGAGGTAGAACCCGCGACCGGTGTGGCCGTCGCCGTCGAGCGCGTCGGCGGTGCGGATCGCGCTCGTGATCACCGGCCCGTGCGCCGGGTCGGTGACGCGCGGGACGCGCTTGCCGTCCTGCTCCTCCCGCGCGCGCAGCGCGAAGGTGAGCAGGTCGCCGTTACCCGAGAAGCCGTGGCCGAGCGTCGGGCTGAGGCCGGGCAGGGCGCCGCGATTGCGCAAGAGCAGGAACGTCGAGCCGAGCGTGCCCGCCGAGATGATGAGGTCGGTGGCGGTGAGGGTGACCAGCGGCAGCGCGCGGGTATTGGTCGGCCTGTCGGCGTGCTCGTCGTGGTGGACGTAGCTCACGCTCCAGCCGCCGCCCTCGCGGGGCTCGAAGCTGCGCACCTCGCAGAGCGTGCGGATATCGGCACCGGCGTGCCAGGCGCGGGTGAGGTAATTGTAGTCCAGGGTGTTCTTGGCGCCGTAGTTGCAGCCCACGTCGCACTCGCCGCAGAGCCGGCATGTCTCGCGGGGGTGGCCGTGGAGGTTCGGCTGCGCCTCTTCGATTGTCACCCCGAGCGCCGGCGGCTGACCCGGGTTGGCGAACGTCACCGCGAGCTTGGGCAGGAACCAGTCGTCTCCGCGCCCGATCGCGCGGGCCGCGTCGCGGAAGGCAAGCGTCTTGGCCGTCTGGTCATAGGGCGCCTGGTCGAGCGGGAAGGTCTGGCCGTTCAGCCCGACCTCGACGCGGTCGTAGTGGGGATCGAGGTCGGCCCGGCTGACCGGCCAGTACTCCTGCCCAGGCACGTTCGGGTCCTCATGGGCGAACCACTTCTCGTCCTTGCGAATGAGCACGTTGGCGTAGATCAGGGAACCGCCCCCGAGGCCGCTCGAGACGAGCGCGTCGAGGCCGCTGAAGGACCAGAAGTCGAACATGCCGTGCAGCCCCTGACTGGGGTCCCACAGGTTCTCCTTGATGCCCAGCGGGCTGCGCGGGAACGAGCCCGGCGGGTAGGGCTTGCCGCGCTCGAGCACGCACACGCTCCGGCCCGCCTCCGAGAGGCGTGCGGCGGTGACCGAGCCCCCGAAGCCCGACCCGACCACGATCGCGTCGAAATGCTCGGGGGCCTGCGTAGAGGACGGAATCGCAGCCATTGGACGGGTGGGCGTTTCATACCACATCGCCGCACCCCGACCGGCATTTTTCTCGGCTTGGCTGACCAACGGCGAGCTGGGATCGTGACTCCATTTGGGGCAAACGCAGCACACCCCCCTACCGCGCCGGATCAGATCGGCCGCGGAATTCGGGGTCGTGCTGCCTAACCGCGGGTCGCGGGCGCCTTGAGCGCAAACGTTGTTCTCAGAGTCGCGTTTTTACTGCCCTGGAGAACAACGTTCGCGAGCCCGGGCCCCGGCCCCCGGCCCCGGCGGCGTCCCCCGGGGGCGCGCATTCCCGGCGCCGCGCCCGCCCGGGCGCCGGGACGCCATGCCGCCTCCTCTCGCCTCGCGCAGCGCTGCCACCGTCGGCTCCGGCGTCCTTGCCTGACGCGGCCCCAGACCTCGCCCTTACAGGCACAACGTCCCTGGGAGACCCACTACCTGACAAATCACTACTAACCCCCGACATTTGGGGCAAACGCAGCGCACCCCATACCGCGCCGGATCAGATCGGCCGCGGAACTCTTGGAGCTTACGCGAGGCGTTGTTTCGCCCAAACAGATGGCATAGGATTCGCGCTTCGCGAGGAGAGCGAATTGGAGCCCCCCGGGCCGGACACGCCCCGACTTGGCTGCGGACTTCGTCTATCGCTATCGATCCGGAGGTTTAGATGCCAGCTCGGAACACGAGCCGCGGCCCCGTGCTGCAGTGGGTGGTTGTGCTCGTCGTGGGGATCGTCGTCGTCACGCTCGTCCTCGGTCTGAACCTGATCTCGCGGCTGAACGCCGGGCAGGACGTCCTCAACGCCGCCAAGCCCGCGTACGTGACCCAGCGGTTGGACGCCGACCTGGCGGGAATCAAGATCATCTCCAAGAACGTGAACATGGCGAATCCGGTCGTCACGCCGGCGGGTGGAGGCGCGGCGGAGGTGCCGACGGTCGTCTCCTTCGTCGCGGCCGCTCATCACGTGTCTTCGGCCCAGGCCCTGGCTCTGCTCCAGACGGACTTCCCGCACACGACGAAGCTCCTCGAGGCGCTCCCGCTCTCGGCCGTCTCGGCGGAGCTGCCCCATCTCGTGGCCTTCCTGGTTACGACGCTGAAGGTCACGCCGCCTCAGCTCGTCGCTGCGCTGCAGGCGAATTTCCCGGCCCTTCTCCAGACGATCACCTACCTGCCCAAGGTCACCAGCGGGTGGGAGAAAGTGCCTGGTCTGGCCAAGGACGGCCTCACCGATTTCAATGGGGCTCCGGTCAGAAACGTCCCCCAGCTCCGGACCTACTTCGCCCACCTGGTCGACGCGGTGGCCGCGCAGAAGTCGAACTTCGACAGCCTCGACTCGACGACGGTGAACTGGATCCCCTGGGTGGTGCTGGCGCTCGGCATCATCGTGATCCTGTTCTCGCTGGGGATGATCTTCCTCAGCCTGCGGGGGGTCACGCGCAAGATCGCGCTCGCCAGCGCGTCCGTGGTGGTGGTAGTGGGCGTGATCGTGGTTGCGCTGGTTCTCGCGCTCAACCTGATCCCCAGGCTGGACAACGGGCAGAAGCTGATCAACGGTCTCAATCCCGCGTTCACGGTACCTCGCGTCAAGGGAGATCGGGCGGGGATCACCATGGTCGGGAAGATCGTCGACGCCGAGAACCCGATCATGACCCCGTCCGGCCGTGCCGCCGCCGAAGTACCGAAGCTGGTCGGCTTCGTTGCTGCGAAGACGCACCTCTCGGACGCGGCCGTCCTGGGAGTTCTCGGAAAGAACTTCCCGGCCGTGACGGCAATCCTCGAGGCGATCCCGCTCACCTCGGTGTCGGCCGAGTTACCGAACCTGACGTCGAACCTTGGGGCTGCACTGCCGAAGATCCCCAATCTGGTTCAGACCGTGGTCAACACCCAGCCGGTGACGAGCGGGTGGAACGACGTGCCGGGTACCGCCGGCGCCACCGACTTCCAGGGCCGCCCGATCAACACCGTCCCCAAGCTGGCAGCGTACTTCAGCGACGACGTGATCCCCGTGCTCGAGAAGCAGCGGCGCCACTGGGTGACCCTGACCTCCACCTCGAAGATCAACTTCATCGGGTGGCTCGTCCTCATCATCGGCGTGATCGCGATCGTCTACGGGGTGCTGATGGTGCTCCTGGCGAGGGGACGGGCCCCTTCGGTGCCTTAAGGCGCCGATCCCGCCCGGCTTCGGCTTCTCCGAAGTCCCGGCGGCGGGCGGCGTGACCGGACTCACGGACGCGGCGTAGCCGCTCAAACGCCTACCAGAAGCCGATCCGCCCGGTGCCCGACGAGCCGCCGGGCGGAGTGTCGGTACGCGGTGCGGAGGCGCCGCCGAACCTGGAGCTCGGATACGTGCCGGCACCGCTGCCGGTGCCCGAGCCCGTGCCCGTGCCCGTGCTGCTGCCGGTGCCGGTGCCGGTGCTGCTGCCCGTGCCGGTCCCGGTGCCGGTGCCGGTTCCGGTGCTGCCCGTGCCCGTGCCCGTGCCCGTGCCCGTGCCCGTGTTGCTCCCGCTCCCACTGCCCGAACCGGTGCCCGTGCCCGTGCTGCTCCCGCTCCCACTGCCCGAACCGGTGGCGCCGGACCCTACCCCGGAGTGCCGGCTGAAGCCGCCTGCCGGAGTGGTGCGGGAGGCGCCCCATCTGGTGGGCGAGGACCCGGTTGCTGATCCTCCCCACCTCGTCGGGGCGGGCCAGACGGGGCGCGGGGGAGGGGTGGTAGCGCCGGCCGTGGGCAATGCTCCAGTGGTCGTCGATGTGCTTTGCGAGCCGGGGAGCCGGAGCTGCCGGGTGACCACGACGGACGCCTCGGAGACAACCTTGCCGGCGCTGATGGGCGCCCGCTCGACCTTCGCGGTCGCGCCCGCCGAGGCCAGGGAGAAGTGACGCGTCGCTGTGTGCGCCTGTCCGCTCGCAGCCGGTCGGAGCGTCGTCGAGGTCAGGGGTGAGGCGGTTCGGGTCTCGCCGGTGGTGGCGGAATGCGGGCCCGCGCCCATGCGTGCGGGCGCCGAGCGATGGATCTCGTGGTGCCCGAGCGCGTGCGGGTAGAGCAGCGCGATCCCGCCGACCGCGCAGACCGACACGGCGCACGCGGCTGTCACCTGTGTGAGCGCGCCGCCCGCGAGCAAGGTCTTGGCCGCGAAGCCACCGAAGATCGCGCCGCCCCCGGTGACGCCGCCGAGGGGCGCCGGGATGACTGTGCGCAGGGAACGGGCATCCTTGCGCATTCCGCGGCCGTAGGCTTTGCATGAGCTGCACGTCCTCAGGTGCCGGCGTACGGTCTTGTCGCGCTGGCGGCCGTCGGGCTCGGTGGCCAGTGCCTCGCGCGCCGCGGCGCAAGGCATCTCGGTCGCCTCGCGGTGCGCGCGCAGGCCGATCCGGCCACGGGCGATCAGTCCTCGGACGGCGGCCTCGTCGACCTCGAGCAGGTCGCCGATCTCCTGGTAGGAGTGGCCGCCGAGCTCGCGCATGAGGAGCGCCGTCCGCTGCGACTCGGGGAGCTCGCGCAGTCCCGCGAGCACGAGCGCGAACTCCTCCCTGACGTCGGAGCTCGCCGGCGCCTGGCTCTCGACGGTCTCATCCGCCGGGGCGACGGCGCGCCGGCGGCGGATCACGTCGATCGCGGCGTTGCGAGCGACGCGGGCGAGCCACGCCCGCAGGTCACGGGGTGGAGTTGTCCTCAGGGCTACGGCCAGCGAGGCGAACGAATCCTGGGCGGCGTCCTCGGCGTCGTGGCGTGAGCCGAGCACGCCGATGCAGACCGCGAGCACGGTGGCGCGGTGGCGCTCGTAGAGCACGGCGAATGCTTCCTGGTCCCCGGCGCGGAAGCGCTCGGCGAGGGCCGCGTCCGAGCGCATCTGGAGCACGCGCCGCGGCGTGGCGAGCAGCGGGTGGGGACGCGGCAGCGGAGCTACCGCGTCCAGGCCGATCGTGCCGGCCACCGTGCCGCTCACCGCGCCGTGTGCGCTCACCGGTCGATCAACGCCTTCCCACGTGCTTGGATTCCTTGGACCTCCGGTGCGACTTCCTGAGCTTGACCTTGGCGCCATGCAGGACCTTGACCGTCTCGGTCAGCGCCCTGCTCTCGGCGCCGCTCGTCGTCCCTGTGGTCGTCGCCGAGGTCGGGGCTGGAAGGTCGAGCAGGAACATCAGCGGCGTCGCCTCGACCTGCGCCGCCGTGAGGCCGGTGTCGGCGATCACACCCCCGGCAACCATGTCGCCCGTCGAGACGTCGCTGAGCGAGCCGCCGAAGAGGCCGCCGAAGAGGCCGGCGAATCCGCCGCTCTTGAGGCTCGATCCGCCGATGACAAACGTGTGCGAGCTGACGGTGAACGTCCCTGTGGTCCCGCCGGTGATGAGGCTGCCCGGGAGCGACCGGGAGACGTCCACGGTGAGCGTGCCGGCGGTGGGATCGGTTGCGGTCACCGTGCCGACGAAGGCGTAGAACTGCTTCGGCACCTGGGCGTAGATCGAGGTGGCCGGGCCGGCTACCAGGGTCTGGATGGTGTCGCCCGAGGAGCCGGGGAAAATGGCGAGGAACTGCGCGCCGGGGACGAGATCAGCCACCGTCGCGGTCCCGGTCACGCCGCCCACTCTGATCGTCGTGCTCGAGTTGGTGGTGATCGTCACCTCGGTAGCGGTCGGCATGTCGCTCGCGGGCGTTCGGGGCGTGCTGAGAGAACCGACGCCGCCGAGGCTGCCAAAGCCGCTGGGGGCGCCGGACCCGCTGCCGGACCCGCTCGTGCCGCCGAACCCGAAGCCGGAGCTGCCGGCGCCCGATCCCCAGCCCGTTCCCGTCAAGCTGCCCGATCCCATGCTCGGCGGCGTCAGCACGTAAGCGTTGGCGACGAAGGTGCCGGCGCCGGCATCCACTGACACGACCGTGCCGGCGACCATCGCCTGCTGGGTCCCGGTGCCGCCCGTGCCCGGGAATCCCGGGAACCCGGGCGTGGTGGCCTGCGCCGCGGCGACGCCGAAGGCGAGCGGTAACGTGGTGACGAGAGCGATTAGGAGACGTTTCATGTCTTTCCTCCTGATGGGCGGCGGGTCCGTCGGGTCCGTGGGGGAATCCACGAGCCCGTGCGCCGAAATGGTGGCTTTGTTGTTGCTATTGACGCAGCAGGCCCGCGAAAGTTCGCTCCCAATGCATGAAAGTTCATGGGCGCGGAGTAGGCTCCGAGCGCGCGCAGCGGCCCTGGGGTCAGCCACCCACGAGGGCGGGTAGTGAGGTCAGATCGCTGCGGCGAGACGGAGGACAAGGAAGGCGGTGCGCACATGGTGGTGAAGCCGGTAGAGCTCGAGACCGAGCTGATCGAGTCGGTCTGCGCACGCATCCAAGAACGCTTCGATGACGGCCAGGCCGACGACTGTGAGGCGTTCGTTCGCCAGTACTACCACTGGGTCCCTCCTGAGGACCTTATCGGCAGGACCTCGACCGATCTTTACGGCGCAGCGATCGCGCAGTGGAATCTGACCCGGCACCGCCCGGCCGGCACGGCGAAGGTCCGGGTCTACAACCCGGATTTCGAGCACGACGGCTGGCAATCGACGCATACCGTCATCGAGATCATCAGCGACGACATGCCCTTTATCGTCGACTCGCTCGGGATGGAGCTCGTCCGCCAGGGGTACGGGATTCACATCCTCATCCATCCCGTGATCCGCGTCCGGCGAGACGCCGAGGGAGCGCTTGTGCAGACGCTCGTCCCCGGAGCGGACGCGCCCGACGCGATCGCCGAATCCTTCGCCCACATCGAGGTCGACCGGGAGACCGACGCGGAGAGGCTCGCCACCCTCGCTGAGGGGATCGAGCGCGTCCTCGCCGAGGTGCGCGCAGCGGTCGAGGACTGGCAGGCCATGCGGGCACGGACGCAGGCCATCGCCGACGAGCTCGCGCAGTCGCCGCCCCCGGTCGACGCCGTGGAGGTGGAGGAGGCCAGAGCCTTCCTCGCCTGGATCGAGGATCGTCACTTCACCTTTCTCGGTTATCGGGAGTACTCGTTGGACCATGGCGTCGCCCTGCGGCCGATCCCCGGTACCGGCCTCGGCATCCTGCGCGACCGCGACCGTCCTCGGCGCCCCGGCAAGCTCCCCCCCAAGGTGAGAGAACTCGCGCGAGTACCCCAGCTCCTCGTGCTCACGAAGGCGAACTCGCGTGCCACCGTGCACCGCCCGGCTTACCTGGACTACATCGGGATCAAGACGTTCGGGCCCGACGGCCAGGTCACCGGCGAGCGCCGGTTCCTCGGGCTCTACACGACGGCCGCCTACAGCGAGAACCCCCGCGCCATCCCGATCATCCGTCAGAAGGTCGAGCACGTGTTGGACCGAGCCGCCTTCCCACCTGGCGGCCACGACGCGAAGGCGCTCGTCGAGATCATGGAGGTCTATCCGCGAGACGGTTTGTTCCAGATCACCGCCGACGAGCTCTTCGAGGCCGCGATGGGGATCCTCGGCCTCGGCGAGCGCCAGCGCCTGAAGCTGCTGGTGCGCCGCGACGCCTACGACCGCTTCCTCTCGTGCCTGGTGTTCATCCCCAGGGATCGCTTCAACACCGAGAATCGGGAGGTGATCGGGGCGATCCTCAGCGAGGCGTTCGGTGCGACCCACCTCGACTGGAGCCTCTACATCTCCGAGTCGGTCCTCGTCCGCGTCCATTACGTGCTCTGGTGCGAGGACCAGCCGCCGGCGCAGCCCGACCTGGCGGAGCTCGAGGCCCTGCTGGCGCAGGCGATCCGTTCCTGGCGCGATGATCTCCGGGAGGCTCTGGTCGACGAGGAGGGGGAGGAGCTGGGGACACAGCTCTTCCGGCGCTATCAGGCCGCCTTCCCGCCCGCCTACCGCGCCGATTGGTCAGCGCGCTCTGCGGTCGCGGACATCAGCCGGCTCGAGGAGCTCGCCGCCGGGGAAGGTCTGCTGATGTACATCTACCGGCCGCTGGAGGCGGATCACGGAGCCGTGCGCTGCAAGCTCTTCAGCATCGAGGGGGTCACCCTCTCCGATGTGCTGCCGACGTTCGAGCACATGGGCGCGCGCGTCACCGACGAGCGTCCGTACTCGATCGCGACCAGAGATCGAACAGCCTGGATCTACGACTTCGGGCTGACCTGCGCCGGCCAGGGCAATTTCGACGACGAGGCCGTCCGCGAGATCTTCCAGGGCGCGTTCCTCGGGGTGTGCCGCGGGGAGCTCGAGAACGACGGCCTCGGGGCCCTGGTGCTCGGGGCGCACCTCACCGGTCGCGAGATCACCGTCCTACGGGCGGTCAACAAGTACCTGCGCCAGGCCGGCATCACCTTTTCCGACCACTACATCGAGCAGACCCTGCTCGGGCACCCGGCGATCGCAAAGCTGCTGGTCGAGCTTTTCCAAGCGAGGTTCGATCCCGAGGGACGCCGCCCCGATGCCGCCGAGCAGATCGCGGGGGCGATCGAGCAGGCGGTCGACGCCGTCGAGAGCCTCGACGAGGACCGGATCCTGCGCAGCTTCCTCACCGTCGTGTGCGCGGTGGTGCGCACGAACTACTTCCTCGTGGGCCCCGACGACGCCCCTAAGGGGTTCCTGTCGTTCAAGCTCGACCCGTCGTTGATCCCCATTCTGCCGCTGCCCCGCCCGCAGTTCGAGATCTTCGTGTACTCGCCCCGCGTCGAGGGCGTGCACCTGCGCGGCGGCAAGGTGGCGCGCGGCGGCCTACGCTGGTCGGACCGGCGTGAGGACTTCCGTACCGAGGTCCTGGATCTGATGAAGGCGCAGATGGTCAAGAACGCGCTGATCGTCCCGGTCGGCTCGAAGGGCGGCTTCGTGGTCAAGCGCCCGCCGGTCGAAGGAGGTCGCGGGGCGCTGCAGCGTGAGGTGGTCGCCTGCTATGAGATCTTCCTCCGCGGCCTGCTCGATCTCACCGACAACATCGTCGGTGACGAAATCGTTCCGCCACCGCGCGTGGTCCGCTACGACGCCGACGATCCCTACCTGGTCGTCGCCGCGGACAAGGGCACGGCTGCCTTCTCGGACATCGCCAACCGGGTCTCCGCCGAATACGGCCTCTGGCTCGGCGATGCTTTCGCCTCGGGCGGCTCGCACGGATACGACCATAAGAAGATGGGCATCACCGCCCGCGGAGCGTGGGAGTCGGTCAAGCGCCACTTCCGCGAGCTGGGAATCGACTCCCAGAGCACCGATTTCAGCGTCATCGGAATCGGTGACATGTCGGGCGACGTGTTCGGCAACGGCATGCTCCTCTCGCGCCACATCAAGCTCGTGGGCGCGTTCAACCACCTCCATATCTTCCTCGACCCCGATCCCGACCCCGAGGCGAGCTTCGCCGAACGCGAGCGGCTCTTCGTGCTGGCGCGCTCGTCCTGGAGCGACTACAGCGAGGCCGCGATCTCCCCCGGGGGCGGGGTATTCGCCCGCACCGCGAAGTCGATCCCCATCTCCACCGAGGTCCGCGCGGCGCTCGGGATCGACGCCGACGAGCTCACCCCGACAGAGCTCATCCGCGAGCTGCTGTGCGCGAAGGTCGACCTGCTGTGGAGCGGCGGCATCGGGACCTACGTGAAGGCGTCGAGCGAGGCCCAGGCGGCCGCGGGCGACAAGACCAACGACGGCGTCAGGGTCGACGGCGGCTCGCTGCGCTGCCGCGTCGTCGGCGAGGGCGGCAACCTGGGGTTCACCCAGCGGGGCCGGATCGAGTACGCGCTGACCGGCGGCCACATCAACACCGACGCGATCGACAACGTCGCAGGAGTCAACTGCTCAGACCACGAGGTGAACATCAAGATCCTCCTGGGCACCGTCGTCGCTTCAGGGGAAATGACCGAGAGGCAACGCAACGAGCTGCTGCTCGAAATGACCGACTCCGTGGCCGACCGGGTGCTCTACGGCAGCTACATCCAGACGCAGGCGATGAGCCTCGCCGTTGCCGAGGCGCCTTCCCTCGTCGACGTCCACCAGCGGCTCGTCCGCCACCTCGAGCAGAGGGCGCAACTGAACCGCGAGCTCGTGTTCCTCCCCAGCGACGGGACGATCGCCGAGCGCCAGCACCACCACCTCGGTTTCGTCGCACCCGAGCTCGCGGTGCTCATGGCTTACGGCAAGATCGACCTCTACGCCGCCCTGCTCCAGTCCAACCTGCCCGAGGACCCGTACCTCGCGCGTGACCTCGAGCACTACTTTCCCGCGCCGCTGCCCGAACGTTTCGGAGCACAGATGCGCAGCCACCGGCTCCGTCGCGAGATCATCGCCACCGTCGTCGCCAATCAGCTCGTCGACCGCGCAGGGGCGTCGTTCGCGTTCCGGCTGCATGAGGAGACCGGCGCCACGGCGGCCACCCTCGCGCGCGCCTACGCGGTCACCCGCGAGGTCTATGCACTGCACGAGTTCTGGGAGGAGATCGAAGCCCTCGACAACCGCGTCGACGCGCAGACCCAGCTCGAGATGCTCATCGACGGCCGCGGGCTCGTCGAGAGCTCGACGCGCTGGCTCGTTCGTGCCCGCCAGCGTTCGATCGACATCGCCGCCACCGTCGCGCAGTTCTCCCCCGGCGCGGCGATCGTCGCGCGCTCACTCCCCGAGCTCCTCGACGAAGGCGATCGTCTGCTGTGGGAGGCCAGGATGAACAAACTCGCGCGGGCGGGCGTGCCCTCGGGCCTCGCCGCTCGCGTCGCCGCCATGCCCTCGCTCTTCGCCGCGCTCGACATCATCGAGGTCGCCGAGGCGACCGAGCGCAGCCTCGAGGGGGTGACCGCGGTCTACTTCAGGCTCGGCGGTCGCCTGCAGCTGAACTGGCTGCGCGACCGGATCGCCGAGCTTCCGCGGGCCAACCGCTGGCAGGCGCTCGCGCGCGCGGCCTTGCGCGACGATCTCTACAGCCTGCACCGCGCGCTGACGGTGGAAGCGGCCAAGGCCGATTCCATCGCGAGTTCGGCGGTGCCGGACCCGTCGAGCCCTGATGCGCTGATCGATGCCTGGATGGACGCAAATACCGCTGCCGTCGAGCGCAGCCGGGCGATGCTCGGCGATATCAGGGCGACCAGGGTGTTCGACCTGACGACCCTGCCGGTGGCGCTGCGCGAGGTACGCAATCTTCTTCAGGACTCCGCGGGGGCGGAGTAGTGCCAGCTCTTCGCCCGCGGTGTCGTAAGCACGCTCAGCGAATGGGCACGATGCGGCTGTGGTCGACGAGCCCGGTGGCGGGGTCGGACCATGCGATGCGCAGAAACCCGGGTCGCGATAACCCGACATGGGTGAAGATGAAGCCCTGCGATCCGCTGGTCTGAACCTGCTCGAGGGTCGCGAACGCGCTGGCGCCCCGGGGCTCGTACTCGATCGTCGCGAGCTGCGGGCCCGAGCGATCGGCCGGGCGTAGCTGCCCCCACACGGTTACCTGCGGGCCGGTCCGGGGATTCGGCAGCCAGATCGGCATCCGGTAGGCGTAATAGGCGGGCTTGGGTACGCCGCTCTGGCTTTCCAGGCCGGTCTGGAACGTGCCCCAGTACAGCGGGCTGTTGAATGGCTCGCTCGTCTGCGGTCCGGCGTCGACGAGCTCGAACTGGGAGAGCGTGCGCACGTAGGGGTCGCGCCACGCCATGTACTCACCCTCGTTGATGTACGTGGCCTGCTGGGCCTGGGAGACGTTGACGTAGGGGTTTGGGGGATTGCTCTTATAGCCGTACTCGGTGAGGTACAGGGGCACCCCGCCCGGCCTCGGCTGGTGGTAGGTCGCGAAGATGCCGTTCAACGCGCGCTCGAGACGGGGAAGGTCGGCGAGCGTCGCCCACGTCGGATTGGTGCTCAGTACGTTGGGCGGCAGGGTGAACGAGTACGGGTGGTCGGAGTATCCGGTGGCCTCGAGGAGTCCGGGATGCTCGGTCGCGAAGGTGCTCGTGCTGCCGTTCGTCGGGCAGGCGAGCGCGGCGGCGCGCGCTCCGGTGAGCGGACGGCCAGAGCTGCCCACGCAATAGAGGGCGCGCAGGAACGTCATCGGCGGCATCGCCGGGAGCGTTCCGTGGCTGCTCGATCCCTTCGCCGAGGTGTCGCCGATGATGATCGTGTCGCCGGCGTGGCCGGTGGCGGCCAGCGCGCTCCAGGCTTGGTCGAGCAGCCCGCGGTAGATGACCGGAGACGCCTCGATCCAGTTCGTGGACGACTTGTGGCCGTGGACTGCGGGGAGCGGGGGCCCGCGCCGCCACTGCGGGGTCAGCCACCCGGCCTCGTTGGGCTCGTTCCAGATCTCCCAGTAGTTGACGCGCGGGAGGGGCACCGGGGCCGCCGGGGTGGTCGTCGTGGTCGTCGTCGTGGCGCCGAGTCCTGGAGGCAGCGGGAGCCCGAGTAGGGTCGGCGTCGGCGTGGGAGTGGGAGTGGGCGTGGGGGTGGGGGCGACGTAGGAGCCGCTGTAGCGGGTGCCGACGGCCTCCACGAACTGGCCGAAGTCGATCGAGGATGGGAAGTAGGTCTTCGTGAACTTGCTGTCGATATCGGCGGGCAGGGGTCTCGTCGCCCAGTAGGGAGCGGGCGCGGTGACGTCGAAGTCGACGCTGATGCCGAGGGCCCCAGCATCGGTGACCAGCGTGTCGTAGCGATCCCATGCTCCAGCCGGGTAGTCGGCCGGGTTGGTGGCGTCGAAGTCCGGCTTGGTGGTCGACAGGGGATCGGGCGCCACCAGCGCCCAGATCACCGAGACCCGGATGCGCTCGACACCCAGCGAGGCGAGCTGGTCGAGCACTTCCGCGACGCGGCTCGGTGGGGCGTAGACGAGCTGGTTGTCATCCTGGAGCATCGACTCCTGGGTCGTGGATGCCGACGCCCTCGCCGGCCCCGCCACCGCGATGAGCGCGCAGGCCGTCGCCAGCGCGCACAACGTCCTTGATCTCGCCATCCCGCGCCCGATCGTAACCCGTGACCCGAGACCTTGCGCAGTTTCCTCCGGGTCCGCGCTTTTCGCCTGCCGCGACGCGCGCTACCTTTCCCACGTCGAGCTCGCAGCCGGGATCGGCACGATCGCTGCGGGGCGGCGTGAGCACGCCGATGCCTGACACCACCCGAACCGAGCAGCAGTCCCGTCGGCACGGCTGGACCGTGATCGGCTGCTTCGCGCTGGTCGCGGCGGCGACGCAGCTTTTGTGGCTGACCTACGCGCCCATCACCACGGGCACGGCCCACCATTACCACGTGTCCGAAGCGGCCGTCGGGTGGCTCTCGGAGATCTTCCCGCTCCTCTACGTGGTTCTCGCCATCCCTGCGGGCAAGGTGCTCGACCGCTCGCTCCACGGCGGCCTCGTGGCGGGGACGCTGCTCACCGTCCTCGGAGGACTGCTACGCCTGCTCGGCGACGACTTCGCCTGGGCCCTGGCCGGGCAGTGCGTGGTCGCGGTGGCGCAGCCCTTCGTCCTCAACTCGATCACCAAGCTCGCTGACGAGAGACTCCCCGAGCGCGAGCGTCACGAAGGAATCGGGATTGGATCGGCGGGGATGATGGTGGGCATGCTGCTGGCGCTGGTCCTCGGATCGGCGCTGGGAGGCGGGGGGATTCATACGCTGCTGGTGATCGGAGCGGTGTTCGCGGTGCTGGCCGCGGCCGCCCTGCTCGCCGCGCTGCGCCTGCCCGGCGCGGCGCCGAGCGCATCGCCTACGACGGCGGCGCGGCGTCCGCTCCGCGAGGTCTGGACCGACGGGCAGGTGCGCGTCCTCGCCGGGCTCGTGTTCCTCGGCTTCGGCGTTTTCATCGCCCTCGCCACCTGGCTCCAGGCGCTGCTCAACCACTACGGCGTCTCGGCGAGCTCCGCGGGCGCCGTGCTCGTCGCCATGGTGCTGCTCGGCGCCATCGGGTCCGCCGCCCTGGCGCCCGCGGTCATCGCGCGCGGCGCCGAACCGCGGCTCATCGGCGCCTCGCTCGTCGTCGACGTCGCCGGCTCCGTCGTGATCGCGCTCGTGCACGTGTTCGTCCTCGACGCCTTCATCCTTGCGGTGATGGGCATGCTCCTACTCACCAACCTACCGGTCATCCTCGAGCTCGCCGAGCGCCGCGCGGGCAACGACGGCGGCACCGTCGCCGCGCTGATGTGGCTGGCGGGAAACGCGGGCGGCCTCGTCGTCGCCGTACTCGTTCAGGCCCTCGTTCACCACCCCCTCCCCGCCTTCCTGTTGCTCGCGGCGTGCGGTTGCGCGGCGATTCCGTTGGTGGGCCGGCTGCGAGCGGGGGCGGCGACGCGAGGGGTGGCCGAGGTCGAGGTGGGGGTGTAGGGCTCGGCTCGTGCGCTGTGCCTCGCGCCAGTCCTGGTTGGCGAGCGCTACCGGTCTATAGCTCGGGCGCCGGCGGAGGGTGTGCGAATAATCGACAACTAGCCGCCGTTATTCGCATACCCTCGGGCCGCGGGGCCCCCCTGGGCCCCCCGGGGCCGCTCGGGCCCCCCGGGGCCACGGCCGCCACCGCCGTGCGACCTCACCCCCACGGGTCGCGGCTCGCCGCGCGCGCCGCCAGGTATCGGGCGACCAGGGCCAGCCAGTCGATTGTTCCGGCGACGAAGTGGCCGGCGGGGCCGGTGATGATCCGAGCGGCGAAGCGGGAGGGCATCGTGTGGACGCTATCGTTCGGCACTCGATGGTTCTCAAGACGAGCGTTACAGAGCTCCCCGAGTCACGGGTGCGCGTAGAGGCGGAGGTGGCCTCCGAGGAGGTCGAGCGCCGCCTGCACCAGGCCGCGCGCGAGCTCGGGCGCCAGATGAAGATTCCCGGATTTCGGAAAGGCAAGGTGCCGCCGCCCGTCGTGATCAGCCGACTGGGGCGCGGCGCGGTGCTCGACGAGGCGCTCCGGAGCTCGCTCCCGGCCTGGTACGACGACGCCATCAACGACGCCGGCATCGACCCGGTCGGAGATCCCCAGCTCGACGTCGGCGACCTTCCCGGGGAGGGCGAGCCGCTGGCCTTCTCGATCGAGGTTGGAGTGCTGCCGGCGGCCACGCTCGGCAAGTACAAGGGAGTCGAGGTCGGCCGCCGCGAGGTCGAGGTCGACCCCGCCAAGATCGACGAGGAGATCGAGACTCTCCGCGAGCGCGTGGCCACGCTCGAGACCGTCGAACGGCCGGCGGCCGCCGGTGATCACGTGGTCATGGACTTCCTCGGGAAGGTCGACGGCGATCCGTTCGAGGGTGGCGAGGGCCGCGACCAGTTGCTCGAGCTCGGATCGGGACAGCTCATCGAAGGTTTCGAGGACCAGCTCATCGGCGCGCAGGCAGGCGAGGAGCGCACGGTGAACGTCATCTTTCCCGAGCGCCACAGGACGCTCGGGGGTAAGGACGCGACGTTCGACGTCACCGTCAAGGAGATCAAGGAGAAGCGCCTCCCCGAGCTCGATGACGACTTCGCGATCGATACGCAGGGATCCGACAGCCTGCAGGACCTGCGCGATGAGATCTCCGGGCGTCTCGCCGACGGCGAGCAGCGGGAGATCGACGGCGAATTCGAGGAGGCAGTACTCGACGCCGTGGTCGCTGAGGCGACGCTCGAGGTCCCACATCACCTCATTCACGAGCGCGCGCATCAGCTCTGGCACCAGATGGTCCACGCCTTCGAGCGGCAGGGGCTCTCGAAGGAGGCCTACATGCAGCTCGCCGGTAAGACCGACGAGGAGGAGCTCGTCCACGAAGCCGAGCCCGAGGCGGATAAGGCGATCCGCCGCGAGGCCGTGATCAACGCGGTCGTCGCCGCCGAGCAGATCGAGCCGAGTGACGAGGACATCCTCGAAGCGCTGAGGCCGTCCGCCGAGCGGGACGGGATCTCCGCGGAGGATCTCCTCGAGCGCGTGCGCAAGTCGGACAGGATGGGGCGTCTGAGGGAAGAGCTGGCCGCCCGCCAGGCGATCGATCTGCTCGTGAGCGAGGCCAAGCCGATCAGCATCGAGGAAGCGCAGGTGCGCGAGGCGTCGGCCCGGGCGCGCGACAAGCTATGGACGCCGGGGCAGGAAGACGCATCCGCCGGCGCGGGCCCGGGGTCATCTGGGGACGCCGGGGCGGGGGAGTCATCTCCGAAGATCTGGACCCCCGGGAGCTGACTGCGCGTGCCGGCCGGGACGGTTGCCCGTAGCGCGCCTCTCGACGGTTGCTAGACTCGCCGCGAGTGGCGGTACAAGCGCACTCTGAGTACCGTCGGCAGGCCCGGAAGGCCAGGCCGCTGCGGGCAGGAATTCGGCCCAGGAAGAGAGAAAGAGCGACACCATGAGCCCACTTGTACCGATGGTTGTCGAGCAGACTTCCCGCGGGGAGCGAGCATTCGACATCTACAGCCGTCTGCTCAATGAGCGAATCGTCTTTCTCGGCACGCCCGTGGACGATCAGATCGCGAATCTGATCGTGGCTCAGCTCCTACATCTGGAGTCCGAGGATCCTGACAAGGACATCTCGGTCTACATCAACTCGCCCGGCGGGTCCGTGTACGCCGGGCTGGCGATCTACGACACGATGCAGTTCATCAAGCCCGATGTGCAGACCATCTGCGTCGGGATCGCGATGTCGATGGGCGCGCTGCTGCTCTCGGGCGGCGCGACGGGAAAGCGCATGGCCCTGCCCAACGCGAAGATCCTGATTCATCAGGTGTCCTCGAGCTTCCAGGGTCAGGCCACCGACATCGAGATCCACGCCCGCGAGATCATCGACGTGCGGCGCCGGCTCGACGAGATCATCGCCCACCACACGGGCAAGCCGGTCGAAGAGGTACGCAAGGACACCGAACGCGACTATTTCATGAGCTCTGAGGAGGCAAAGGACTACGGCATCATCGATCGCGTGATCTCGCAGCACTGACGTATTAGGCATCGAGGTCGGCGTCGCGCCGCGGCTCCGGGGAGGGCAGCAAATGGCACGTCCAACGGACTCCAACGAACAGCTTCTCTGCAGCTTCTGCGGGAAGTCACAGCGGCAGGTCAAGAAGCTCATCGCCGGTCCCGGCGTGTACATCTGCGATGAGTGCATAGACCTCTGCAACGAGATCATCGATGAGGAGCTCACCGCTCCGCCCACTTTCGACATCGAGAACCTCCCCAAGCCACGGGAGATCTACGACGTCCTGAACGAGTACGTCGTCGGGCAGGAGCAGGCCAAGCGCTCACTCTCGGTAGCGGTCTACAACCACTACAAGCGCGTGCAGATGATGCAGTCCGATGAGAACGACATCGAGCTGCAGAAATCGAACATCCTCCTGCTCGGACCGACCGGCTGTGGCAAGACCCTGCTCGCTCAGACGCTGGCCAAGATCCTCAACGTCCCCTTCGCGATCGCCGACGCCACCGCGCTCACCGAGGCGGGCTATGTCGGCGAGGACGTCGAGAACATCCTCCTGAAGCTCATCCAGGCCGCCGACTACGACGTCAAGAAGGCCGAGACGGGGATCATCTACATCGACGAGGTCGACAAGATCGCCCGCAAGGCCGACAACCCGTCGATCACCCGCGACGTCTCCGGCGAGGGCGTCCAGCAGGCGCTGCTCAAGATCCTCGAAGGGACGACCGCCTCCGTGCCACCGCAGGGCGGGCGCAAGCATCCCCACCAGGAGTTCCTCTCGATCGACACCACCAACGTCCTCTTCATCTGCGGCGGGGCGTTCGCCAACCTCGACCGGGTCATCGAGCGCCGCATCGGCCACCAGGGCGTGGGCTTCGTCGCGGCGATCCAGTCCAAGGAGCAGCGCGACACCGGCGAGATCTTCGAGCGTTGCCTGCCTGAGGACTTGATCCAGTACGGCCTGATCCCCGAGTTCATCGGCCGCCTGCCGGTGATGTCGGCGATCCACCAGCTCTCCCGCGACGAGCTGATGCAAATCCTCACCGAGCCGCGCAACGCGCTCGTCAAGCAGTTCCAGCGCTTCTTCCAGTTCGATGGGATCGAGCTGGTGTTCGCGGACGAGGCGCTCGTATCGGTCGCCGACAAGGCGCTCGAGCGGGAGACCGGCGCCCGCGGCCTACGCTCGATCATCGAAGAGGTGCTGCTCGAGGTTCAGTTCGAGCTGCCCTCGCGGCGGGATGTGCAGAAGTGCGTGGTGACGCGGGAGACCATCGATAACGGGGTCTCGCCGACTTTGGTCACGGTTGCTGTTCCGGCTCAGGACGAGGGGGAGGCGGCGGCTTAGGGCAGGCTTAGGGCCCTCGCGTGGTGGTGGGACCGGGGGAGCCTGCCTCCCGGTCGGTCGGGGAGGGCGCTGAAGGGGCGCGGTGTGGGACGAGGCGTGGTCGAGCGTTTCGTCGGCGTGCTTGGGCCGCCGGTTGTTTCGCGGTGTTGGGCGGGGGTGCGCTGCGAAAGGCTTACATGTTGGGGGTTTTGCAACACGGGCGGGGAGAATCCCGGCTTGTCACGTTTCTTGAGGGCCGATGCCCCTTGCTCTTAGGTGGCGGATGACCTCGATCTCCTCGAGGTCAAGGCGGTCCTTGGGGCGGTCGGCGGCGCGCTTCATTGCCTCGAGGTCGTCGAGGGAGGCGATGAGGAGGCCCATGCCGTCGATGGTGACGCGCTCGGCGTGGGCGCGTAGCTCGTCGTAGGGGGGAGATCCCGCTGGGCCGACGAGCAGGTCGATGTCTCCGTCCTGGCTGGTGAGCGTCAGGATCGAAGTGCGCTTCAGGGTGGATAAATCGGGGACGAAGGGTAGGTCGTCGATGACCCCACGGAGGGTCGCGCCGAGCTCGACGAGGGCGCTTCCGAGGGCCTCTAGGTTCGCCGGGTTGGTCGAATAGCAGATGTCGAGATCGTTGGTGTTGCGCGCAGAACCGTGACCGATCATCGCGACTCCGCCCACGATGACGAAATCGACTCCGTGCGCGACGAGGCGCTTGAGTAGCGCGCCAGGCCGGAACTCAGGCCAGTTCGCCACGATTTCGCGCCGCCGCAAGGGCGAACTCGCGGACGTTCGCGTAGCTGCGCTCGAAGCTCTTGATCCGCTCACCGGGCGGGAGCCGAAGGCGCCTGGCGACGAGCGTCTCGTCGATGCTCGAACGGCTCGGTCGTGCCTCGAGCAGGATCTCGCGGTCACATGCCCTGAGGGCCCGGGTCAGGGTGCTGAGGCGGGGGTTCGCGCCCTTGGCCTCGAGGCGCGCGATCGCCGATTGAGTCGTGCCGAGGCGATCCGCGAGCTCGGACTGAGTGAGGCTGGCGCCGCGACGAGCCTGTCGGATCAGTAGATCAGGGGTCATAGCTCGTACGAGATTATATCTCTCTGCATTGCAAATACGCGATGTATCGGAAGCCGAGATTCAGAACCGGTCTCCACCTACACTCCACCCCAATGTCCGACCTCGAATCCAAGACTCGTTACGACCCCGGCGAAGTCGAGCCGCGGATCGTTCGGCGTTGGCTCGACTCGGGCCTGTTCCATCCCGAGCCTGAGGGCACGCCGGACGAGAACTACTCGATTGCCATTCCGCCGCCGAACGTGACCGGCGTGCTCCACATGGGGCACGCGCTGAACAACTCGATTCAGGACTGCCTGGTGCGTTACCACCGCATGCAGGGGCAGAGGACGAAATGGATCTTCGGCACCGACCACGCGGGGATCGCGACCCAGACGCAGGTGGAGCGAGCCCTCGAGCAGGAGGGCCTGACGCGCGAGGAGATCGGGCGCGAGGCATTCGTGGAGCGGGTGTGGGAATGGCGCGAGCAGTACGGCGACGCGATCGTCGAGCAGCTCAAGCGCCTGGGCGCGTCGTGTGACTTCGAGGACGAGCGCTTCACCCTCGACGAGGGCTACGAGCAGGCCGTGCTCGAGGTCTTCGTGGCCCTCTACCGGAAGGGCCTGATCTACCGCGACCGCTACATGGTCAACTGGGACCCCGGTAGCGGGTCGGCGATCTCCGACCTCGAGGTCGAGGATCGCGACGTCACGGACACGCTCTACTACCTCGACTACCCGCTGGCCTCGGGCTCGGGGGCGATCACGGTCGCGACCGTCCGGCCCGAGACGATGCTCGCCGACACGGCGATCGCCGTGCACCCGGACGACGAGCGCTACCGCCGGCTGATCGGGGAGACCGCGATCCTGCCGATCGTCGGACGCAAGCTGAAGATCATCGCCGACGAGTACGTCCGCCCCGAGTTCGGCACCGGGGCGCTCAAGATCACCCCCGGCCACGACCCCAACGACTTCGAGATCGGACGCCGGCACGGGCTGGCGCAGATCAGCGTGATCGGCGAGGACGGGCGTATGACCGACGAGGCGGGCGAGCGCTTCGCGGGCCT
>Ga0302326_10006576_pt1 | contig 26038 bp, 23 predicted proteins | sample Palsa_T0_3_FD_202264 | JGI IMG/M metagenome (GOLD analysis project Ga0302326, IMG submission 202264) | Peat permafrost microbial communities from Stordalen Mire near Abisko, Sweden - Palsa_T0_3 | ecosystem: Environmental > Terrestrial > Soil > Palsa > Peat permafrost | place: Sweden: Abisko... | reverse complement strand
TGGGTTAGGGAGATAGCTTTGTATGTTGGCGCGTGATGGCCGGGGTCACTTGGGTCGCCAGCTTTCTTAAAGAGAATATTCGCCGCTCCGTCATTCGACTTGGCAAAATCTGCTGCCACGATCTCGGAGGGTGCATCTACCCTCATAAGATTACCGATAGCGATGTCGTATCCGTGGGTCACTTGGCCTGGGATACTCGATCCACTCCAGATGGCGTAGTGAATATCACTCCATTCACCCTTTACTAGGCCATATCTTCGGACGGTGTTGCCTTTGATGTCAGTCTGATAGAGTGCAGACCCGCCATTTTCTCCAGACACGAATAAAATGTGCTGGCTTCCGTCCTGCCAGGTTGACTCCCAAACAAACTCATCTACCCACTTATCGAAGTTAGGCAGAAGATATTCGATCGACTTGGCGCTGCGGTCGTAAATCGCAAGCCGGAACTTATCGCTTTCGTAGCCTGCTCTGGCTTGGCTGCGCCAGGCTAAATACTTGCCGTCGGGGGAGTAGGCGGGGTTGAGGTCGCCGCCGGGGCTCAAGGAGATTTTTACTGGTTTGGCGGCGGGATTGGTCAGGTCCAGGGTGAAGATGTCGGAGTTGGTGCTGATGGCGGGTTCTTCGTCGAGGTTTTCGGTGAAGGCAAGTTCTTTGGAATCAGGAGAAATGGCGCAGCCGCAGCCGCCTTCGAGGGAAAATGGCGGGACATCGCGAGGGTCGTTTGGCGTGAGGTCGCGGATTGCTCCGGTTTCTACGGACAGCAGGAAGAGATGGCTGCGTTTGTCGCCGGTGAAGTGGTTCCAGTGCTTGTAGAGCAGGTGGGTGAAGATCTGGGCTTTGACTGGGCTGGCGGCTTTGGCGGCGTCGCGATCATTGTTGCACTTCACACCTGCGGACGAGTCAGGCACGATGGCTGGGCAGTCGGGATAGACATCGGCGGTGAAGACGATGCTCTGGCCGTCGGGTGACCAGATTGCGTTGTCGGCGTCGGGAAGGTCGAATGCTGGATTGGCGACGTAGTTTGCTGCACTTCTTACGTTCGTTGTCGGATTTTTTACGTTGCCTGTTGCTTTTCTAACGTTACTTGCCGCGCCGTTGGAGGAATCAAAGTCCGCCAGCCAGATCTGCTGGCTGCCTTCGCGGCTGGAGAGGAAGAGGATTTGCTTGCCGTCGTGGGAGAAGCGCGCGCCGCCGTCGCCGGGCTGGGTTCCTTCAACCAGTTTCGGCTCGCCTCCGGCGATTGGCTGAATCCAGAGCTTCGGAGTGCGGGTGTTCTTGGCCAGGTCGACGTCGGTGACGGAGTAGAGGAGCCATTTGCCGTCGGGGGAGACGTCGGTCGAGCCGAGGCGGCGCATCTGCATCATGTCTTGAAAGGTCATTGCCCGCTTGGCAATGGTTGCCTGGGCGTTTGACGGCGCGACAGGAATGCAAGCAAACAAGGCGGATAGGGTGACAGCTACGATTGAGGAAAGAATCCGCATCGGTGAGTCCTCTGAGTATGCCGCGTCTTGGGATTGGCTGGCGCGGGAAAGAGAAGTTTACCTCGTGGCCACGGAACAGAGCATCGGGCGCGGAGAAGCAGATTCCCTGACGGGAATGACAAGCAAGAAAAACAAGGGCGAGAGATAGAACAGCAGCAGATTCCCTGCGGGAATGACAAGCAAGAAAAACAAGGGCGAGAGATAGAACAGCCGCTGATTCCCTGACGGGAATGACAGAAAGAAAAGCAAAGGCTTAGCTGATGGGGAGCTCGATGATTACGGCGGCGCCGGTGGGCTCGTAATTTACGGCGGCTATTGTGCCGCGGTGTTCGCGGACGATGGCGGCGCAGAGGCTGAGGCCGATGCCGGGGGATTCGCTGCCGGCGAAGCCTGAGGAGAGCGAATCGAAGGCTCGCTCGGGCTGGGCGAATCCCTGGCCGGAGTGGGCGATGACAATGCGGACGCGGGTGTCGTCGGATGCGGCGGCGGTGGCTTCGATGCGGATGGATTTTTCCTGGTTGGGACCGACCTTCAACACGCTGTCGATGGCGTATTGGGTGGCATGGAGCAGCGCCTGGCGAATCTGGTGGGCATTGCCGAAGATGGATGGCAGGTCGGGTTCGGAGGTAAGGCGGAACTCGATGGAATGGCGCAGGAAGTCGGTGCGGTGCATCTGCTCGATGTCGGAGATCAGGTCGGCGACGGAAAAGGAGTTGAACCGCTCGGTGGAGAGCTTGGAGAAGCGCGAGAGCCGTTCGAGGATGGACTTCATGCGGCGGGCTTCGATGGAGATGGCCTCCGCGCCGCGTCGATCCGGACCCATGGGAGTCGATTCCTCGAGCAGGGCGGAGTAGCCGAGGATGACGGTGAGCGGATTGTTGAGCTGCTGGGCGACGTTGTTGGCCAACTGGCCGACGCCGGCGAAGCGCTCGGAGTCGATGAGCTTGCCCAGCATCATGGCCTGGGCGCGGGCGGCCTGCAGGCGGCCGGCGAGGATTTCGAGAGGCAGCAGGTCGTCGGCGCGGAGCGTATCGAGCGGTACGCGCGTGCCGGAGAGCAGAAGCGCGCCTTCGGCGGAGTTGTCGGGCCCGAGCAGGGGAACGGCTCCGACGCGGGTGAGATGGAGCCGCTCCAGATCGTCGCCAGGGGTCAGCCAGGGGGCGAGGTCGAGGTTGAGGGAGGCGCTGTCGGCGACCAGCGCCTCGCCTTCGGTGGCGAAACAGGTTGCGGGCAGACGCTGGGCCAGGGCGTCGAGGGCTCCGGCGGTGGCGCCATCCATGCCGGCGTAGCCCACGACCGTAAATCCGCCGGCGACGCTGCGGACGACCATGGCTGCGCCGCCGAAGCGGCTGTTCTCGACGATCATGGAGCAGAGCTGGCTGCTCTCGCGGTCGAATTCTTCGAGATTGCGCGCGGTGAGGGCCTGGCGGGCGTAGGCTTCGAGTTCGAGGCGCACGCGGCGCTCCCGTTGCCGGGCGGTTTCATTCTTCTCGACCTCGTCTTCCAGCACCAGCAGGATAAGGCCCATGGCCAGGACCACCTTGCCCAGCGTGACGGCGCGGGCCAGGATCAGGCCGGTGGAGGTGATGCTGCCCACGGGCTGCATATAGAAGATGGGAGGGACGGCCGAGGCGAGGAAACCGGAAATGGCGAGAAAAAGGCCGGGCGAGAGCCGGCGAAAGGTGTAAACCACCAACAGGGCGGTCATGACCATATTGCCGGATTCGACCACCAGGAGCGGCCAATAGACGTCCCCATTGACGAAGGACGGGATGCCGACGATGCCCGCGCAGACGGCCACAACGACCGTCAGCCAGATGGGGATGGAGCCTCTGCGCAGGCTCCAGAGGAAGGCCACGACAAAGGACGAGTACACCAGCAGGCAATAGAGCAGCAGGAAGGAGCCGGTTGGATGGCGATCGACGCCGTAATACAGGACGGAATAGACCAGGATGGGAAAGATGTAGGGAATGACGAAGAGGACGCGAAGCCGGCCGATGCGAAAGCTGAGCGGGGAAAGCGAAGCCAGAAAGAGCGCCGAACTCAACACCAACGCGGATTCCTCGGCGACCTTTAACCAAATGACGGCGTGTGGGGTGGCGGCGCCGGGCGGGATAGCCCAACTGGCCACCATCCAGTGCAGGATGGCCTGAATCTCGGTGCAGCCCAGGGCGAGCATCCACAGCAGTGTGCGCACGCTGCGGAAGCGCGAGTGCAGGTAGGCGAAGGCCAGCATGAGTGCGGCGATCAGCGCTATTGCCGGAACCTGATAGTCGTCGTGCATGAGGGTGACGGCGGATTCCTTCCCTGTTAAGCAAACCTGGGCCCAGGCAAACGGCGCGAAGCCACGCGCCGGCCGCAATCTTCGGATGAAACATGCATACCTGGCCGGTCGAGGAACTCCCGAAGAGGCAGGTTTTAAACAAGCATCTGTGTGGTCAAGGAAACCACGAGAGCTGCATCAACGTCCACAAGGAACAGCAACAGGGGATCGGAATCGCGTAGTTCCGGCGAAAATCACCCCATGTTAAGGCCAAATCCTATAATCCCGCTTAACCGGGCCAAGCAATATGCGTCTAAAGTTGTAGAAGATTTCTTGTGCAGGCGCTTGTGGCTCGGGCACAGTGTTGGAGAGAGCTTGCAATCGGAGAAGTGGGAGTTGAGACGGATCGCGAAGGTTTTCGGAGGGTACAAGTTGGTTGGCCGGACGAGCCTGGTGCTGCTGGCGGTGCTTTTGACCTGCGCTGGGATGGCCTGGGGCGGCGATAAGAAGAAACGCGATCCGAATGCCACGGTTTCCTATAGTCCGATGCCGCTCGACTCGGGGTATGGGCCGATGGATATCACCGAGCCGCCTATTCCTCCGGATGAGATCGTCAAGAAATTTACCGCCAAGGAATCGGTGTTTCGCGAGGCGCTGAACCACTACACCTATCGGCGCACGGTGCGGGTGCAGACGATCAACGACGATGGCAAGGTGGATGGCGAGTACTACCAGGTAGACGACATTATCTTTACCCCCGACGGGAAGCGCGCTGACAAGGTTGTGGAGGCGCCGGCGAACACACTGCAGCGGGTAAGCATGTCTCCGGCGGATTTTCAGGACATTGAGGAACGGCTGCCGTTTGTGCTGACGACCGAGGATGCGGGGCAGTACGACATTAAGTACGTGGGACAGCAGAGGGTCGACCAGGTAGAGTGCTATGTCTTCGACGTTGCGCCCAAGGTGATGGAGAAGAAAAAGCGGTACTTTCAGGGCAAGATCTGGGTGGACAAGGATGAACTGCAGATCGTGATCACCAACGGCAAGAACGTGCCGGACGATCTACGCAAGGGACATGAGGATCTGTCTACGCCGTTTACGACGTACCGCGAAGAGGTGGATGGGGAGAACTGGTTCCCGACTTATACCAAGGGCGACGGAGTGCTGCATTTCTCGGGGGGGTATGGGTACATGGGCGAGGATGTGCATATGCGGCAGACGGTGAAGTACACGGATTACAAGCAGTTTGGGTCGACTACGAAGATTATTTTTGCGGGGCAGGAGATTCCGAATACACCGGATGCGAATAAGCCGGCGGATGCGCCGAAGCCGAAGTAGCGCTCCTCTCTTGCCTGCTGTAGCCGTTTCGGCTACAGTCTCGATAGAGGGTGTATATGCGTCATGTTTCGCTGCGTGAATTTCGGACTCGTGGGGTCAAGGCTCTCGAAGAGGTCCCGGCGGGGGAAACCGCTCTGTTGGTTGGCCAGAACGGACCAGCCTACTTCCTCGTACCCGTGGTGGGAGACGTGATTCGGGAAGATCTTGAACTGCGCCGGGCGATGGCCAAAGCGAGTCTCCGCCGAGGGTGGGAAATTGCGCGACAGATCGGTGAGCTAAGTGAAGAGGAGATAGAAGCCGAGATTCGAGAGCATCGTGCAGCAAGCGAGAGTCTTACGGTCTGATGAGGCTTGTCGTGCTGGACACTAATGTGATTGTGTCCGCGGGTATCCGTCGGGATGGCACACCCGCGAAACTGATCCTCGACTGGGTTTTGGAAGGGCAAGTTCAGTTGATTTCGAGCCCTTTCGTCGCGGCTGAATATCGTGAAGTGGCGCGGCGGGGGAAATTCCGAAGATACGAATTCCCTCCTTATTGGCTGGAGCTGATGATCGAGGAATGTTTGTGGCTTCCCGAACCTCAACCATGGCCACTAGTCCTCCCGGACCCGAAGGATGCGCCGTTTCTGGCGTTGGCACAGGCTTCAGGAGCATGGCTGGTGACAGGGAACTTGAAACATTTTCCTGAGAGCGCACGCGGTGGGGTACGCGTACTTTCGCCGAAGGAATACCTAGAACATCTGGTGGGCGACGGAATTACACCATAAGGAAATTATATATACGCATGCTATGTTTTCACCATTGGTGATACGATAACGAAATGGCAATCGTAAACATGGATCTTCCCTGCTGCGACAAGTGCGGAGAGGTTTGGCTGCCGCAAAAGGGGCCAGCACGGGCTAACCCTCGCGAGAGTGCTCGAAGGTGCGGAAAGTGTAAAAACATCAACTGGGACAAGGATTATCGCGAAGCCAACCCCGAATTCCACCAGGCCCCAGAGGAACTCGAAGAGGAACCGGGAAAACCCAGGACGAAATGTCAGCATGGAAGTTTGGCCTGTAAGGTATGCCATAAGGCCATTCGATAATCGCAAAGGCGGCGGCAGGGTATGGCAACTAGCTAACGCGGAAGGCCATGCTTCACACGCAATTCTTCGAGCGCTTCCTCGAACGGTTGAGAGCGCCCAGCAAGGAAGTCTTCGTAGCCCCGCCGAATGCCTTCGACCGATTCCTGGTGGTCGCGTTGCTCCCATTCCAGTGCGGCTGAGAGCATCTCGTCGAGCGCGGCGGCTGTATCCTGCCCGCTGCGTTGCGCGTATTCCTCAAGCTGCGCCATGCGTTCCGGCGTGATGGAAATCGTGGCCATGATCCAAGCGTAGGAAGCAGCGGGCCTGGTGTCAAGCGCCGCTGCCGGTAGCTATGCGTTGATGGCCATGCCTTCGACTGCGCCGTAGGCGTCGAGCATGGACTCGCTTAGCGTGGGGTGGGCGTGGATGGTGTACATGAGCTCGTCTACCGTGGCTTCTAGATCCATGGCTACTACGGCTTCGGCGATGATTTCGGTGGCTTGCGGGCCGATGATGTGGACGCCCAGGACTTCGCCGAACTTGGCGTCGGCGACGATTTTGACGAAGCCGTCGTGGGAATCGACGATGGTGGCCTTGGAGTTGCCGGCGAAGGGGAATTTGCCGACTTTGATCTCGTGGCCCTTCTCTTTGGCGGCTGCTTCGGTGAGGCCGACGGAGCCGACCTGCGGCTCGGTGTAGGTGCAGGCGGGGATGCGCAGGCGATTGATGGAACGGTAGTGGCGGCCGGCGATTTTGGCTACTGCGACCATGCCGGCCATGGAGCCTGAGTGGGCTAGCTGCGGGTAGCCGGAGACGATGTCGCCGATGGCGAAGATGCCGGGTTCGGCGGTCTCCATCCACTCGTTGGTCTTGATGAAGCCGCGGTCGAGCTCGATTTTGGTCTTCTGAATGTCGATATTGTCGGTGCGCGGGGAGCGGCCTACGGCGACCAGGACTTTGTCGGCTTCCTTGATCTGGGTTTTGCCGTTTTGATCGGTGAAGGTGACTCTGACTCCGGCTTCGGTCTTCTCGACCTTTTCGACTTTGGCGCCGGTGTTGACGTCGATGCCGCGCTTTTTGAATTGGCGGGTTAGTTCCTTGGAGATTTCTTCGTCTTCTACCGGGACGATGCGCGGGAGGTATTCGACGATCGTGACTTCGGTGCCGAAGCTGCGGAAGATGGAGCCGAATTCGACGCCGACTGCGCCGGCGCCGATGACGATGAGCGACTTGGGCACGGCGGGCATGGAGAGGATTTCGATGTTGGTGAGGATGCGGGTGTCGGCTTCGAGGCCAGGGAGCATCTTGGCGTCGGAGCCGGTGGCGACGAGGATGTTTTTGGCTTTGAGGAAGCTTTGCTCGCCGGCTGCTCCGCCGCCGCCCTCGGTGTAGATGCTGACGGTGTGGATGCCGTCCTGGGCGGGGCCGGTGAGGCGGCCGTAGCCCTCGATGGTGGTGACCTTGTTCTTCTTCATGAGGAACTCAAGGCCTTTGACGTGTTTGGCGATGATGGCGTTCTTGCGCCTGAGGGCGTTGGGCCAGTTGATCTTGGGCTCGCCGACGTTGTCGATGCCGTAATCGGTGGCGTGCTTGAGGTGGTCCCAGACCTCGGCGTGGAAGAGGAGGGTCTTGGTGGGGATGCAGCCTACGTGGAGGCAGGTGCCGCCGAGCTGGTCGGTGCGCTCGATGAGCGCTGTCTTGAGTCCGAGCTGGCCGGCGCGGATGGCCGCGGTGTAACCGGCGGGGCCGCTGCCGATGATGGCTACGTCGTAAATTGTCTCTGCCAAGTGAGTCTTCTTTCCGGGCGCGCCGGCTTGTCGAGCGGCGGCCCTCACCACACATCAGTCTAATGGATGCGCGAGGTGGACTGATGGGATCAGATCGCGGTTAGGCTTGGGCTTCGGCCTGATTTTCGGCTCGGTCTTCTGTCCGGTTTTCCGGCAGGGGAAGCAGGTCGGGCTCGCGCCATTGGCTGCGGGCAGCCGAATCATTCACCAGGTCGCCGGAGTAGTAGAGAGTGTGGAGGGCGCGGGCCTGGCCGAAGACTTGTACGGCTTGTTGGGCGGCTTCGAGGCGGGAAGCTGGCTGGCGTTGGCGGAGGAGTTCGGCGACGATGAGCAGCCAGAAGTGGGTGAGGGTTTCGTGATAGCCGGAGGTTGCGGTGTTGGCTCCGCCGACGGAGAGATTGAAGGCGCTGATGCGGGCGCGCATGAGGGGCAAGACCGTGGCGAAGTCCGAGTCGAAGAGATAGTAGGCGGCTGCGGCGACGTGGGCTCCGTGGGTCCACTCGGACTTGGCGAGCGTGCCTTGCTCGAAGCCGCGCAGGAAGCTGTCGAGGGCTTCGGGAGTGGCTAGGTGCTCGGGGCGCATATTGCCAGTTTAACTGGGAAGGGAATTGGGTTGCGGATCGGCGCTTTGAACCAGGGCGATGGCTTTGGCGATGGTTTCGGGCGCGTTGCCGAAGTCTTCGATCCAGTGAACGCCGGGCTCGCGGCGAAACCAGGTGAGCTGGCGCTTGGCGTAGTTGCGATGGCCTTGGCTCGCGGCGGCAATGGCTTCGCCGAGCGTCATGGCTCCGACGAGGACGGCGGTGGCTTGGCGGTAGCCGAGGGCGTCGAGGGTCTGGACGCGGCCGTACTGCGCGAGGAGGGCGTGGGTTTCTTCGACGAGGCCGGCTTCGAACATCTGCGCGGCGCGGTGGTTGAGGCGGTCGTATAGCGACTGGCGGGGTGGGTTGAGGCCGATGCGCAGGAGACGGAAGCCGGTGAGTGGGTCGCGAGCTGTGTCCGGGCCTGACTCGAGAATCTGCGACATGGGTTGGCCGGTGGTGAAGCAGATTTCGAGGGCGCGAATGAGCTTGGGCGTGTCGTTGGCGTGGATGCGGGCGGCGGAGGGTGGATCGAGGCGCTGGAGCATGCGGTGCAGCCAGTTGGGGCTCTTGTTGTTGGCGCTGCGCATAAGCCTGGCGCGCATTTGCTGCTGTCGCGGAGGTCCGGGGAAAAGGCCGAGAGTTAACGCGCGCAGGTAGAGGCCGGTGCCTCCGGTGACGATGGGCAGATGGCCGCGTGCCGCGATCTGGCGCATGGCTTCGCGGGCTTGGCGCGAGTATTCGCCTGCGGTGAAGGGCTGATCGGGGTTGGCTACATCGATTAAGTGATGCGGCAGGTGGCGCTGCTCTTCCGCGGTGGGCTTGGCTGAGCCGAGGTCCATGCCGCGGTAGACGGCTACCGAGTCGCAGCTAATAATTTCGCCGCCAAAGCGCTCGCCGAGGGCCAGCGAGAGCGCTGTTTTACCGCTGCCGGTGGGGCCGAGGATGAGGACTGCCAGAGGATCCGGGTGCGTTTCGGATGGGCCGGGTGTCACCACAGTCTCCACCAGCCTTGAGGAAAGAGCCAGCCTGCGGGGGTGTGGAGCAGGCGCCAGGCAAGCACTGCGCCGGCGGCTAGGAGCAGGCCTATGGCCTGGTTGCGATGGAAGGCGCGCCGCTGGGCGTCGCGGCTGGCGGTGCGCTCTTGCTGGTCGGCATAGCTTTCCATCTTGTCCACGCGAATACCCTGCCAGCCGCAGTGTTGGGCCGCCTAGCGGAAGTATAACGAAGAGTTAGAATCGATCCGGCATGGAATCGGCATGGAGCTGGGATGATCGTGGAAACTTAGATATGCAATCATGGGTTTTCCCGCAGCTTTGTTGAGGACCTAGATTCTGTCGCTTGCGTGCTACCGGCTCGGATAGGCTGGTAGCTGCGGCCGCAAATTGATGGATAAGCAGAGGAGTGCATGAAAGTTTTGATTTTTGGTTCGGGTGGGCGGGAACATGCGCTGGCCTGGGCGATTGCCAAGAGTTCGCGGGTGACGGAGGTGGTCTGCGCGCCGGGGAATGGCGGCATTGCGCAGATTGCGCGCCTCGTGCCGGTTTCGCTTTCGGATCTGGATGCCATGGTGCAGGTGGCTGTGGCCGAGCAGGCGGATTTGACGGTGGTTGGGCCGGAGTTGCCGCTCTCGCTTGGCCTGGTGGATGAGTTGCAGTTGCGCGGGCTGAAGGTCTTTGGGCCGACCAAGGCGGCGGCCATGCTGGAGTCGAGCAAGTCGTTCGCCAAGCGGTTTTTGCAGCGGCATCAGATTCCTACTGCCAACTACGCGGTGTGCAAGACCCTCGCCGAGGTGGAAAAGGCCATCGAGTTTTTTCATGCGCCGATTGTGGTCAAGGCGGATGGGCTGGCCGCGGGCAAGGGCGTGGTGATCTGCCAATCGCGGCGGGCAGCGCTGGAGACGGCGCATGGGCTTTTTTCGGGAGAGCTGCTGGGCGCGAAGACCGGGTTTGGAGAACAACTGCTGGTAATCGAGGAGTTCCTGGCCGGCGATGAGGTGAGCTTTCTTTGTCTCACGGACGGGCATGACGTCACGCCTCTGGTTCCGGCGCAGGATCACAAGCGCATTGGGGAGGGCGATACCGGGCCGAATACCGGGGGTATGGGCGTGTATTCGACCGATGAGATTCTGGAGCCGAAGATGCAGGAGTGGATACTGCATCACATTGCGCGGCCCACGGTGCGCGGGATGGCCGAGGAAGAGACGCCTTTTGTGGGCGTGCTGTATATCGGGCTGATGATGACGGCGCGCGGGCCGCAGGTGCTGGAGTTCAATGCGCGGTTTGGCGATCCGGAGACGCAGGCGATTCTAATGCGCCTGGAGAGCGATCTGGTGGAGGCGCTGGAGGCTTGTGTGGAGGGACGGCTGAAGGAAGTTGAGTTGCGCTGGAAGCCGGGGGCTAGCGCCTGCGTGATTGCCGCTTCGGGCGGGTATCCGGGAAGCTTTCAGATAGGGCTGGCGATTGGCGGCCTTGAGGACGCGGCGGCGACTCCCGGGGTGCAGGTCTTTCATTCGGGGACGGCGTGGGTGCAGGGCGAGATGCGCACCGGCGGCGGGCGGGTGCTGGGTGTATCCGCAGCGGCTGCTACGCTTGCCGCGGCTCTGGAAGATGCTTACGAGGCGATCGCGAAGATTCACTTCGACGGGATTTATTTCCGCCGGGATATCGGTCACAGGGCGTTGAATAAGCCTGGATCGAAGCAGAAGGTTGATTAGATTTCGAGAGGGTGTTGGAGACAATACGATGCGAGGGGCGTGGGATATGGTTGGAATCAGGCTGGTTGTTGCGGTTGGCGCGGTGGTTCTCGTGCCGGGCTCATGGATGGCGATGGCGCAAGCCAGCGGCGCTAGTCAGACTGCTCCGGAGATCAAGCCGCCAGCGGCGCCCAGCGTATCTGTTGTAGCTCTCGACCCTATGCGTATCGACTGGCCGAATTTGAAGCGGTTTCATAGCGACGATGTTGCGCTGCCTGCTCCGGCGGCGGGCGAGCATCGGATCGTGTTCATGGGCGACTCGATCACCGAGGGATGGAAACGCTATGGGGTTCCTGCGGAGCCGCCCGATACGGCAAAGGCTTATGTCAACCGGGGCATCAGCGGACAGACTACGCCGCAGATGCTGCTGCGCTTTCGGCAGGATGTGATCGACCTGAAGCCGAGCGTGGTGGTGATCTTTGCCGGGATCAACGATATTGCCGGGAATACCGGGGATATGACGCCGGAGCAGACGGAAGAGAATCTGGAGTCGATGGCGGAACTGGCGCAGGTGCACGGGATCAAGGTGGTGCTGTGCTCGATCACCCCGGCTTTCGACTTTCCGTGGAAGCCGGGGCGCGAGCCTGCTCCCAAGGTGGTTGCGATCGATAGCTGGATCAAGGATTACGCGGCGAGCCATGGGCATGTGTATGTGGATTTCTACTCGGCGATGGTGGATGCGAGAGGCGGACTGCCGGCGAAGCTGAGCAAGGATGGGGTGCATCCCAACCCGGCGGGGTATGCGATTATGACGCCGCTGGTGGAAGCGGGGATTGCCCACGCGCTGGGGAGGAACTGAGCCGGTCCGCTTGCAGTTTGATCACAGATACCATGGGATGTTGATTACGATGATGCGCTGATTGCCGCGCATGAGAAGAAGCACCTTCAGCAGCTGGGCACGCTGGTTGTGAAGCGGGGTCTGCCACCAGTGTCTGACGACGAGCTCGGGGACGAGGACGGCAACCTGACGCTCGGGATGTTCGCGTTCGACCTTCAGAATGTAGTCGACCAGCGGCCCGAGAACGAAGCGGTAGGGTGAGGCAAGAAAGACAAGCTCGGGGACGATTCTTCCCGCCTCCTGGATGGGAGTGGCGACATTTCGTTGCCACATCTGCTGCACCTCTTCGTAGCACTCCTCGGCATCGACATGTACTGCCTGGACATGGCCGCTCAGCTTCATGGCGAAGCGAAGCGCCTTCTCGCTGATGCGCGTCCAGCGGTCGAGGGGAACGATGATGAAAGGCTCGTCGAGGTTGTCGAGCCGAATGCAGCAATCGACGGCCAGCGTGCGGTTGAGGCCGTCGTAGTGCCGTTTGACAGCGCTCATGGCGATCATCAGCGTGGGAATCAGGATGGCCGTGATCCATGCGCCTTCGGTGAACTTCGCAATGAGCACGACGAGGAGCGTGGCGCCGGTGGCCAGAGCGCCGATACCGTTGACGATCATGCGTTGGCCGCTGCCTTTGCCACCCTGGCGCTTCCAGTGCATCACCATGCCGGCCTGGGAGAGCGTAAAGGCCAGAAAAGCTCCGATGGCAAAGAGAGGAATCAGGCGGTCGGTGACGCCGCCGAAGACGATCAGCAGGAGCGCCGTGAAGCCGACCAGGGCATAAATTCCGTGCGAGTAGAGAAGACGCCGGCCGCGGATCTTGAAGACGTGGGGCAGGTAGTCGCGCATGGCGATGGCGCGCGTGAGCCGGGGAAAGTCGGCGTACGAGGTGTTGGCCGAGAGGGCGAGAACGGCGAGGATAGAAGCGATGGTGACGTAGTAGAACCAGCCGCGGCCCATCACGGCGGAAGTCAGTTGGGAAAGGATGCTCTGGTAGCCTGGATCGCCCGGATCGGTGGCGCCGATGCCATAGGCGCGGCATAGCAGGGCAATGCCGGCGAGGAAGATCATGAGCAGCAGGATGATGATGGTGAGGGTGCGCTTCGCATTCTTTTGCGTGGGCTCGCGGAAGGCCATGACACCGTTGCTGACGGCCTCGACGCCGGTCATGGCGGTGCAGCCGCTGGCGAAAACCTTGGCCAGAAGCCAAAGAGTGAGCAGCGACGCGCTTGCGGGCAGTCGCGGCGGCGCGACGATGGGCAGCGGATGACCGTGGGCGGCGAGGGCGCGAACTGCTCCTACGGCAATCACCAGGAGCAATGTTCCGACAAAGAGATAGGTGGGAATCAGGAAGGCAGAACCCGTGTCCTTGACGCCACGCATGTTAATGACGGTGAGCAGGAGCAGGATAGCCAGACAGAGAGCGAGCGTATGTGGCTGGAGCACGGGAAAGGCGGAGACCAGCGCTCCGACGCCGGCGGAGATGCCGACTGCGGCGTTGAGAATGTAGTCGATCATCAGCGCGGCGGCGGCGAGCAGGCCGGCGTTCTCGCCCAGGTTCTCAGAGGCAACTGTATAGCTGCCGCCGCCATGTGGGTAGGCGTCGATGGTCTGGAGGTACGACAGGAAGACGATTGCCAGCAGAACAATGATGGCGAGGCTGATAGGCACGATGTGCTGAATGCCCGCGAGGCCAAGTGGGATGAGAAGCGTGAGGGCGGCTTCAGGACCGTAGGCAGCGGAGCTGAGCGCGTCCAGGCCGAAGACCGGAATGCCTGCGATTGGACCAATATGCTCGGCACGCTCTTCAGTGGTTGCGAGCGGTTTTCCGAGGACAAAGCTGAACCACGACATGTATTGCTCTTTTCGGCTGGCCTCACGAGTAGCGCCCGCACGGAAAGAAGACTAGCGCAAACTGTATAAAAAGGTTGAAAAGGCAGAAACTCTTGTTCCCTGGGGCTGAAATGCCGGGCAGGATTTTGCGGGTGCTGTCTTACCGCTCTGGGATTGCCCCATCATCCAAGTTCAGGCGATCAGGGTTTTGGCGCGGCGGGTTCGAGGGTTTTGCTGTGGATGGTGGCCTGGGTTTCGGGGATGGCGCCGTCGTTGAGGCGGACTTCGGTGGGGATGCCCTGGATGAGGATGCGCTGGACAGTCTTGCCGCGGGCGGGGACGAGGACGCGCTGGGTGACGGAGGTCGCGGCGCTGATGACCTGGACCGGGGCTTCGACCGCGGCGTAGCCGTTATTCGTTAAATTGACTGCGACCAGGTAGGAGCCTTGCACCGAAGCTGGGCTGGGGTAGACGCTTTCGATGGAGAGGTCGGGAAGGCCTTTGTCTTTGTAGACCCAGTCGTTGAAAAACCACGCCAAATTGCGATGCGGACCGGCTTGTTCGATGAGCTTTTCGAAGGCGTCGGGAGTGGTGTCCTGGGATGGGTCGTAGGCGCGCAGGGCGGCTGACAGAGTTGGGTCGCCGACGAGATCGCGGAGCATCCAAAAGACATAGGCTGCCTTGGTGCGGTAGTAGACCGGGGCGATGCAGGCGACGAGGGGCTGGCCGTCGCTTTCGCCGGGGCTTTCGGGCTCGGCGAGAGCCAGGGCTGAGCGGGCATTGTCCAGGTTTTGCAAAGCGCGGTCGCGGCCCTGCTGTTTTTCGATCCAAAGAGTGCCCATGAAGTGGGCGACGCCTTCGCTGAGCCAGGCGCGTGGGGACATAACCCAGGCGTGGGTGAGGGCGTGAGCCAGGACTCCGTCTAAGACTTCTACTGCCGCGGGACGGACGGGCGTGGCGAGCAAGGAGCCGGTTTCAAAGGGAATGTCGCCGTCCTCGGGCAGATCGAGAACGGTCAGCTGGGAACGGGGCTTCGTGCCGAGCCAGCTTTGCAGGAAGGGCGTGACTTCGGTGGCTGCGGAGGTCCAGGCGGCGACGTTGGCGTCCGATTCGGGACGGGTCCAGAGGGTCATGTTGGCGGCGGGGTGGCTCAAGCGCGCGGCCAGAAACAGGCTCGGAGCCTCGAAGCCGAGCACGCTGGAATCGACATGGGCGGTGGCGATGGCGGGGAGGGTGGTGTCCGTGGAGGATGAGGTCGAGAGCGGAACTGGCTGCCCGTTGACGAGGGCGATGCTTGGGGCGAGGCCATGAGGGATTTCAATAGTAAGAGAGAGGCGGAAATGCGCGCCGGTGAGACGGAGTTTGTGGCTGCCGATCTCGTCGAATAGGCGGGCTCCGTCGCCGAGGATGACCGGAATCGACGAGACGGGGTACCAGACGACGTTGCCAAAGCCGCGCAGGCCGGTGAAATCGGTGCCGATGCGGTCCCAGTCGGAATGTTCGGCTACGTCGTCGGGGGTGCCGATGGCCAGCAGGCGCTTGGTGGACTGGGCGATTGTGCCGGAGTAGGTTGCGTCCACTTGAAGGGTGGCGCCGGGGGCGAGCGGGGCGGGCAACGTGATGGCGGCCTCGTGAAGTTGGCCGGTGTGGTCGGCGTCGGAGTTGAGAACGGCTACGGTGAAGGGTGTCTGGCGGCCGTTGAGGCGGATCTGCTCCCAGTTCAGGTCGGAGGAGAGCTGAAGCGGGATATGCGCGAGAGGGGTCTTGCCGTCGTTGCGGACGGTGAGCAGGGCGCGGACGGCGATGTGGCCTTCGGCGGGACGGAGGCGGACGTCGAGGTCGAGGCCGGTGGTGGTGAGGGCGCTACGCTCGGCGTCTTCGGCGGTGGGTTGGGCGTCGATTTTCGGTGGCTGGCCGGCCGGGGTGGTTCGCGGGGTTGCGTCGTCTGTTGGGCCATCTAGGGGCTGGCCGTTTTCGTCGATGGAGCGCTGAAGGATGACTTTGCTTTTCGGATTTTGCTGGGTTTCCTGAGGGGGAACTGGCGGAGTGGTCGAGGGGGTTTGGGCCAGAGGAAGAGTTGAGGGCACATAGAGGGCGAGCGCCAGAATAACGGTCGATTTTACGGGGAAGTGCTTCAGCCTGCGCTCCTTGAGAGGATAAATCGGGCTTTCAGCCCTCTCAATTTTCATTTTGGACCTTAACCCAGGCCGTTGGCCTGGGCTGAGATAACGTCTCGCCTTTGGCGCTTGGGCTGGCATGGATCATTGGGCTCTGTTGGAATCCCACCTTAATTGCCAAACGAGGGCGATGAAGGTGGGGCACCCATATCCCAGATGAACGGCTAGACGTCACGAGCCGAGGCCCTTCCGCTTCTTTGATTTGGACGGCGTTTCCCCGCTTTTGTCCTGCGTCTGGGCACGAGCCTTGCCGCGGCGCTGGCGGTAGGCTTCGAAGAGAACGACGGCTCCGGCGGCGGAGACGTTGAGCGAGCTGACGCCGCCGGCCATGGGAATGCGCAGCAAGTGGTCGCAGGTGCGGCGGACGAGATCGTGGAGGCCGTCGCCTTCGCGGCCCATGACCAGGACGCAGTCGCCGGTGAAGTCGAACTGGTCGTAATCCATGGTGCCGCGCTCGTCGAGACCGATAATCCAGAGGTTGTTGCGCTTTAAATCTTCCAAAGAGCGGACGAGATTGACGACGCGGGCGATGCGCAGGTGCTCCTGGGCTCCGGCGGCGGCTTTGGCGGCTACGGCGCTGAGCGGGGCGGCGCGGCGCTCGGTCATGACGACAGAGTCGACTCCCGCGCCGTCGGCGGAGCGGAGCAGGGCGCCGAGGTTTTGCGGGTCTTCTACGCCGTCGAGGGCGAGGACCAGTCGAGGAGAGCCGGTTGGTTCAAGAATGTCTTCGATGGAGAGAAACTGCTGGGCGCGGACGATGGCGACTACGCCTTGATGGGCGGGAGTGTGGGCCATGTCGGTCAGCGTCTCGCGGGGCTCGGTGCGGAGGCGGATCTTGAGGTCGCGGCAGAGCTGGACGATGGCTTCGAGGCGCTCGTCGCGGCGTTCGCGGGCCACGAGGACGTGATCGAAGCGGCGCTTGCCGGCTTTGAGCGCTTCTTCCACCGGATGGATGCCGTAAAGAGTCTGCATCTTCTTAGTGTATGGCTTTTTGGGATGTGCGTGGCTTCAGGAGGTGGCGGGAGATGAGCGGAGTCAGGGCAAAATCGGGCGCATTTCCTTACAGATTCCTGACATTTTGTTCCAAGTGCGGAATATTGCGCTTTTTCTGAGGAAAAGTTTCGACCTGGGAACTCAACTGTGCGTCTAAAAGTCTGTGATGTCAATGTTCGCCTCTGCCACCACTGCCAATTCGGTCAGGACCCGGGAAGCACAGGAACTGGTTCGCCAGGAAAGCCTGGAGATCGCCCAGGGATTGAAGCGCCAGGATGCCGGGCTGCTGGACCAGTTGATTGTGCGGTATCAGCATCGTCTGCTGCGGTATCTGCTCTACTTGACCAGCAATCGTGAGCAGGCCGAGGATCTCTTTCAAGAGGTCTGGATGCGGGTGCTGGTGCGCGGCGGGCAGTTCAACGGCAAGGCGCGGTTCGATACGTGGCTGTTTACGGTGGCGCGGAATCTGGTGATCGACCTGCGGCGCAAACGGACGATGTCGAGCCTGGATGAGATGTTCGAGGCTTCTGGGGACGAAGACCGTCCGATGGGGATCGAGATCGCGGCAGATAGCCCTTCTCCGTTCGATCAGTGCGCGGGAGGGGAAGATCGCGAGCGGCTGGCTGCGGCCCTGTTGCAGATGGAGCCTCTATATCGCGAGGTTCTGGTTTTACGGTTCCACGAGGATCTTTCTTTAGAAGAGATAGCAAATGTTACACGCGCGCCGCTTTCCACGGTAAAATCGCGGCTGTACCGAGGTCTGGCTTCGATGAAGCCCAAGCTGCAAGAGAGCTACGGAGCCGAGCAGGCCGTACTTTAGTTAGTGTCAACGGGCAGCGAGCCGGCCCGGGGCGAAACCGGATTCGGAGCTGCGTTGAATACAAGCCCAGAGCATGAGCCAAAGCAGGAAGGGACTTCTAGCGGAGATGGCCCAGGGGAGACTCGTGGGCCTGGGGCCGATCTGCTTTCCGCGCTTGCGGGACAGGACGCCAATCGGGAGCGCTCGGTGGCGTACCGGACGCGGCGCGTGGTGCTCAGCTCTCATGGCGTGTTACGGGAGCGGAAGCAGGACAAGAGCCGGGCGCGCAGCGTGGCCCTGGCGGTGACTATTGTAGTTTTGCTGCTGATCGCCCCGCTGCTGTGGGAGGCTACGGACAGCCTGGTTGCCGGGGAGCATCTGGGCGACCCGCGCACCCAGTGGAGTCTTTGGGCGGTTATCATTTGCCCGATGCTGCTGGGCGCGGCGCTGGTAGCCGGCTGGTGGAAGAACCGGTCTTAAGCCTCTGAGCTGACTCTGACGGTGAGGGTGTGCAGCCGCCCGCGGTTCTCCCGAGGCGGAATTGAAACCTTACCGAATTCTTGCTCAAACCTTACCGGGACCTTACAAAAATAGCCGCCAATTGCAACTTCTCTTCGTAATTTCCCGTCTTATTTCATAGATTCGCACGTGAATCTGAGATATGCTTTTGTGACACTTGTATGCCTGATTCCCAGTCATTTCCGATGAATGAAGACGCGCGGCTGATTCCTGTGTGGTCGATGGTGGCCGCCGGTATTGCATTCGCGGTGGTGGAGTATTACTGGTGGGTGGTTGTGCCTGCCCAGAGGCATCATCCGCCGCCACCGCTGGGGCTGCGAATCTACTTCGATCTGTCGTGGGGATTGCTGGCGGCGCTTTACTTCCTGATGATCGGCTACGTCAGCAAGGACGCTCCCCGGCGCTCGATGAGCACGCGGTTCTGGATCCTCATCTGCGCGCTGCCGGGCGGGATTGGCGCGGTGCTCTATTTCCTGCTGCGGCTGCCGATTACTTCGCTCTGCGCGTCGTGCGGAACGCATGTGCAGAATGAGTTTCACTTCTGCCCGCAATGCTGCTACCAGCTAACGGCCAGTTGCGGCAATTGCTTCCGCTCGGTGCGGATTACCGACCAATTCTGCACGCGATGCGGACATGAGCTGGCGGAGGATCATATGCCGGCGCGGCTCAGGGCGATCGCCGACTGATCCTGCCCCTCTGTGCCCACGGGCAGATAAGCGGATCCTTCACTTCGTTCAGGATGACAAGTGAATTGGGGTATGACTACGATGGTCACGCCCTAACCAATCTTTTCTTGGACCGGCTTCCGAAGAGTATTCTGGAGCAGTTTGAGGAAGGAATGGCTGGGTTATGGCCAACGGTGTTCCCAAAGACGATTCCCTGCAACCATCGCCTAACTTGAATGCTCCAATTCCCATGCCCATTACTGCGGTTGTTGTGGACGACGAGCAACTGGCTCGGGAAGAATTGAAGTTTTTACTGAGCTCGGCGGGAAATGTCGAGATTCTGGCGGAGGGGTCGAACGGCATTGAGGCTGTGGAGCTGATTGAGGAGCACCAGCCGGATGTGGTCTTTCTCGATGTGCAGATGCCTGGGCTCGATGGTTTTGCGGTGCTGAAGCAGCTGATCGAGCATCGCGGGGTGCAGCGGCTGCCGCAGATCGTCTTTGCCACGGCTTACGATCAGTACGCGGTGCGGGCCTTTGAGGTCAACGCTGTGGACTATGTGCTGAAGCCGTTTGACCGCAGCCGCATCTTGCAGGCTGTGGAGCGGGTGCGCGCGAGGCAGATGGAGAGCGGGCCGGATGGCGCTGCGGCAGGAGCGACTTCAGGGGCGGGATCTGGCGAAGGAATCAGCACTTTGCTCGAGATGTTGCATCGCCAGCAGGCTTCGCAGCGCAGCACGGCGCCGAGCCGGCTGCCCAACAAGCTGATTGTGCAGGTGCAGAGCCGGCTGCTGCTGGTGGACCAGGCGGAGATTTGCTACGCGGCGATCGAGGAGGGCACGATCCGGGTGGTCACGCCCACGGTCGAGGGCCACTCCAAGTGCCGGACGCTGGAGGATCTGCTGGAGCTGCTGGATCCGAATCTGTTTTGGCGGGCGCATCGGGGGTTTGTGGTGAGCATCAACCACATTCGCGAGGTGGTGCCGTGGTTCAAGTCGAGCTACCAACTGCGCATGGATGACAAGAAGCAGACGGAGATTCCGGTGAGCCGGGCGCAGACGCGGCGGCTGCGGGAGCTGTTCAACCTTTAAAGTATGGCCGGAGTGCGCTTAATTGCGTTCCGGGTTTGAGTTAGAAAGCGCGTGGATATGGGGCTTCTGCGATTTATTACGCATGGATTTATCAATTTCTTTGGCATCACGCAGCCGACTCCGAGGCAGGAGCGGCAGGCTACCTTGTTTATTTGCGGGCTGCTGGTTTTGATTTTCGTGATGGCGGGGCTGGCGTTTGCGCTGGTTGAGATGACGATGAAGCGGTAGGCGATGGTCTGAATCCTACGATGCCGAGTTCTCAGCCTAAAGGACTATAAACGGCAATAGATACAAAGTATCCCACCTTAAACGCACAGGACGCGTTGAGGGGCACCCAAATTCGTGGCCGATTGTGTGTGGACGACTCTTAGTCGTAGCGCTCGAAGATGATCTGCTTTTTGTGCCAGCCGTAGCCGGTGAGGCGTTCGCGGACGGCGGAGACCATGTTGTTGAGGCCGCAGATGTAGGTGTGGATGTCGAAGGTAAGTGGCTCTGCTGCGAGCATCTCTTCGAGGGCTACGGCGGTTTCTGCAACCGCATTGACAACCGCTGCGGAGGCAACGGCTGCCTGACCGCGGGTTTCGACGATGTGGCCCAGATACTCCTGGACGTAGCCGCGGCGGCCGCTCCACTCTTCGCCGGCGCGGCTCAGCGTGGTCACGTAGTGGAAGTTCTCGTGCTCGGCGGCAATGCGTTCGAAGTAGTCGCGGTAGTAGAGCTCGCTCTCATGGCGGGTGCCGTAGATGCACCAGAATTCGCGGCCCTGGCTACGGTCTTCGCCGGCGTGCTCGCCTTGCTCGGGGAAGAGCCACTGGGTGAAGGCGCGCATGGGCGCGATGCCGGTGCCGGTGGCGACGAAGATGGCGTCGGTGAGCGGGGAGCGCAGGGTGAAGTTGCCGTGCGGGCCGTGGACCTGGACCGTTTCTCCCTCGGGCAGGTCGCAGAGGTGGTTGGAGAAGAAGCCGTTTTCGACGCGATTGACGCAGAGGTCAAATCTGTTTTGGCTGGGCGCGGAGGCGATGGAGTAGGCTCGCGTCTGAGACTTGCCCCGGCTGTCGGGCGCCACGGTGGAGATGAATTGGCCGGGGGCGAAGTCGAATTCCGGCATTTCGTCGAGCGCGAATTCCAGGTGGTAGCACTGAGCGGATTCGGAGATGCAGGCTTTTTGAACGAGGCGGGCGGTATGGGTTGGACGGGGCAAAATTCAGATTCTCGCTTCCATCGGGAATGCGGCCGCGAAACGTATCAAGCCTGGCCTGATTATAAGACGTTGCAAATTGAGAATTTTGTGATGCGGGACACCTGACAAGGCAATAGGTGAGTGGGGTGTGTGGAATGGAGAAAGAAGCAGATTCCCTGTCGGGAATGACAGACAAGAAAAGCAAGAGCCAATGCGAAGGCCTGAGCGGGAATCTGCTCAGGCCTTCAATCCAAACGGGTTGAGAATCTAGCCGATTAGCGGGTCTGGATGGTTTCAAAGAGGAACCAGGCGCGGCGCTCGGCCTGGTCGATCCAGTTTTCGAGCAGGCTGGTGGTGGCCACGTCGTTGACCTCGGAGGTGATCTCGTGGGTCGCGCGCATGTATTCGACCAATGCCAGGTTGTCCTGGTGCAGCTCGGCGAGCATGAGCTTGGGCGAGACGAAGGGCTCGGAGTTGTCTTTGAGGCGCTGGTACTTGGAGATTTCGCCGATGGAGTGAAGCGTGGTTTCGCCGATCTTGCGGGCGCGCTCGGCGATGTCGTCGGAGATTTCAAAGATCTGTTCGGACTGATCGTCGAGCAGCAGATGATAGTCGCGGAAATGGGGGCCGCTCATGTGCCAGTGGAAGTTCTTGGTCTTGAGGTAGAGCGCAAAGACATCCGCCAGCAGGTGGCGGAGCTCCTCGGCGACTTGCTGGGCGCCTTTGCGGGGAAGGTCGGTGGGGGTAAGCAATTCATTGCTTTCAGCGGTTTTCGATGCCATGTTCTACTCCTTCTCTGTGCCTTATTGGATGCCGGCCGGAAAAACCGGTCGCACGGAATGAGTGAAATTGAAGTTATGGTTTCAGGCTGGCCAGGCGCGCTGCTTCGAATTCGTCGCCCTTGTTCCAGACGATGGGCTTGGTGGTGCCGATGACGGTCCAACCCAGCTCCATGCCGAGGCGATCGAGCTTGGCGTTGCCGGCGAAGTCCCAATCGGCGTGGTAGTTGTCAGTGAAATTGTGGTAGTCGTGTTCTTCGAAGTCCTTGAACTTGGCTTCGCCGAAGGCGCGGTCGTGGCCTTCGAAGAGTGTCCCTTCCTCGATGGAAAAGGCGGGAATGCCGACCCGTGAGAGCGAGAAATGGTCGGAGCGGTAGTAGCTGCCGGCTTCGGGTCTGGGATCGGGGACAATGGTCAGATCGAAGCCTTTGGCGGTCTGCTGCACCTGCTGGTAAAAGCTGGTGCGCTGGGCGCCGTTGACGCTGATCTCCTGTGGCTTGCCGAGCGGCAGGATCATGTCGTAGTTGATGTCGAGCGCAATCTGACCTGGAGGGATGGGCGGATTCTGGCCGAGGAATTCCGAGCCGAGCAGGCCTTGCTCTTCGGCGGTGACGGCCGCAAAGATCACCGAATGAGGCAGCGGCAACTTGACCTGGCTCCAGACATGGGCCAGCTCGAGGATCATGCCCACGCCGGTGGCGTTGTCCGCCGCGCCGTTGTAGATGTTGTCGCCCTTCATACCGGGAACAAAGCCCAAGTGGTCGTAGTGCGCGGTGTACAAGATGGCCTGGTCGGGGATGGGCTTGGTGGCCGGGGTTAGCATCCCGACTACATTGGGCGACTGGAAGGGACGCACGGTGCTGGTGATGTGGGCTTGCAGCTTGACGGGCAGCTCGACCGGCTGGAAACCCGGCTTGCCGGCGGCGGCGAACAACTGTTCGAAGTCGAGACCGGTGGGGGCGAAGATCTTCTTGGCTACGTCGTACTGGACCCAACTGGCGGCCTGGAGGTGTGGGTTCTTGTCCTCTTTGAGGAAGGTCTTTTCGCTGGTGTTCGAGTTCTTGACGACATCCCAGCCGTAGCTGGCGAGGTCGGTTTTGTGAATGATCAGCGCGCCAATGGCTCCCTTGCGGGCGGCCTCCTCGAATTTGTAAGTCCAGCGGCCGTAGTAGGTGAGAGCTTTGCCGGCGAAGAAGTTGGGATCGTCCGATGGGGGGTCGCCGACGATGCAGAGGATGACCTTGCCTTTGACGTCGACGCCGGCGTAGTCGTCCCATTTGAACTCGGGCGCGACGACGCCGTAACCGACGAAGACGATGGGCGCATCGATATCGACGGCGGGGGTGAGGGTCTGGTTGGCGACGGTGTAGTCGTCGGCGTATTTGAGCGGAATGGGATCGCCGGTGCCCGGAATCAGGCTGAAGGTGGTTTCGTCGGGATTGACCTTCATTCCTACAAAGTCGATGTTCTGAAAATAGGTTCCGGCGTCGCCGGCAGGCTTGAGGCCGAAGTTCTGGAACTGGGAGGCGATGTATTTGGCGGCGAGATTGCCGCCGCGCAGGCCGGGATAGCGGCCTTCCATGTCGTCGTCCGCCAGGAATTTGACATGGCCGCGAATCGCTTCGGGATCGATCATCGCTTCGTATTTCTGGATGGTCTCCGGTGGCGGCTTGTTCTCACCCGGCTTGGGCTTGGGCGGTTTCTTCTTGATCTTGAGGGGGGATTGGATCTGGATCTGGAAAGCGTGGGCCGGCGTCGCTGTGACGGAAAGCGCCAGCAAGGCGGCCGGCAACAGGAGGAACGAGAGGGTCGAACCGGCAACGCCCAATGGCGAGAAAAGCCTTGCAATGGGATGGGTTTTCACTGGAAACTCCGGAGCGCTTGTTGGTTTAAGACGCGGTGCTCGTTGGGATGGTCTCAGATTCGACTGGGCGCTGCAAACGGGATTTTATTCGAGCAGCCTTATTCGATCAGTTTGGAGAGGCGCTCGACTTCCTGGCGAAGCTCGCCCAGCTCGCGGGTCAGGATGGCGACTTCGGCCTCCAGTCCGGCCATGCGCTCCCTGAGCTCGGTCTCTTCTTCGGAGGAAAGGCTGCTGGATGAATATACCGAGGAGGATGCCGAGGCGTAGGACGAGGCATGGGCTGAGGCCGGCTCGAAGGATTCGACATCGCCGGAGAGCAGATGGGCGTAGCGGGCTTCCTTGGTGCCGGGCTGGCGCGGGAGGATTTTGACCAGAGCGGGTTCGCGGGTCATGAGTTTTTGCAAGACGCTCTGCACGTCGCTGAGCTCGTCGAACTTGTACATGCGCTCGGTGCGGCCGCGCAGCTCGCCTGAAGTTTGCGGGCCGCGCAGGAGGAGGACGCAGACGACGGCGATTTCGCCTCGGGTGAAGTTGAAGACTTCCTGGACGTGGTGCTCATATTTCGGTACGCGGCTGTCTCCGCGGACTGCTGCGGCGAGACGTTCGTCTTCGAGGCCGTGCAGGGCCTGGCGCACTTCGACTTCGTCGAGAGCTGTGACAGGGTCGCGGTTGTTCTTCTGATTGCAGGCGTTGACCAGCGCGTTGAGCGAGAGCGGATAGTACTCCGGGGTGGTGATTTCTTTTTCGATGAGAGCGCCGAGGACGCGGGCTTCGGTGGAGGTTAGGTGCATGGAATGGGGCCTCTTCTCGCTATCTTCGCAGATTTCCGGCGGCGCCTCGTTGTAGCGCAGCAGACGGAGTTGCTTGGGCTGTGTGGCATCTCCAGGTGGTTCTGAAAGTTTCTTGCGAAACCTGCCGCAACATTTTTTACCTATTGGTATCTAAATACAGAGAGGAGTTAAAAATATGGTTCAACACAAGGTGTTTGCTCTTTTTCTATCCGTCTTATCATTGCCGGTTTTAGGCACGTCCGCTGCGATGGCGCAAAACGCCGACCCAGCTCGTCCAGGAACACTGAACTACATTGAGGGCTCGGCGTCGATCGACGGCCGGCCAATCTCCTATCGCGCCGTTGGTTCGGCTGCGCTGGAACCGGGCGATACGCTTGCTACCGGCCAGGGCAGGGTTGAGCTGCTGCTTACGCCTGGGGTCTTCTTCCGCCTGGACGAGGCAAGCGCGGGGCGGCTGATTTCTTCCAATCTGACCGATACCGTGGTGCAGTTGGATTCCGGCCGGGCCGCGGTGGAAGTGGATCAGATCTTTCCGGAGAACAATATCCAGATCGTCGAACAGGGCAACCCGACGCGGATTCTCAAGCCGGGATTCTACGAGTTCGATGCCGACCACGGCGGCGTAAGAGTCTTCGAGGGCAAGGCAGAGACAGTGGAGCATGAAACCAAACGAGTTACGGTGAATGGACATCATGAATTCGCCTTTGACGATGGGAGCGAACCGAAGGCGCGGGAGTTCGACACCAACGCCGCGAAGGATCCCCTGTACAACTGGAGCAGCCTGCGATCGGAGTATCTGGCTGAGGCGAACACCCAGATCGCCGGCCAATATGGCTATGCCGGCTTCGCGCCTGGCTGGTATTGGGATCCTTATGTCTACGGCTACACCTTTATTGGCCTCGATCCGTTCTGGAGCCCGTTTGGATGGGGCTTTTATGGCGGCGGGTTCTATGGGCGCGGATTCTACGGCGGCGGATTTGGCGGGCGGGGCGGCTACGGTGGTGGTTTCGCTGGCGGCGGGTTCCATGGGGGTGGAGGCGGCCGTCGCTAACCGTTGAGTCTGCTCATCCTTCGGCGGGGCGCCTCGGTGCTCCGCCTTGCTTTTTCCGGGAGCAGGGACGCCGGATGCGTTCGTTGAGGCATCGGCTGCGTGTGGCTCGCTTTGGCCCTCTGCTTAAGCGACCTGATCGAGCGGGTGATCATGCAGGCGCATCAGAACGTCGGAAGACAGGGTCACCAATGCGTATGT
>Ga0302326_10006575_pt1 | contig 26039 bp, 27 predicted proteins | sample Palsa_T0_3_FD_202264 | JGI IMG/M metagenome (GOLD analysis project Ga0302326, IMG submission 202264) | Peat permafrost microbial communities from Stordalen Mire near Abisko, Sweden - Palsa_T0_3 | ecosystem: Environmental > Terrestrial > Soil > Palsa > Peat permafrost | place: Sweden: Abisko... | reverse complement strand
AGGTCTCGGAGTGCCCGTGGAAGGTGAGACGCCCCGGCACTCGCAATCCACGCCAGGAGACGGGTGCCTGCTGATCGCGCGCACCGCGCAAGGCCCGAATTGCACCGGAAGCCGCTCCTCCCGCGATGTAGCAGGCGAAACGTCGGGCCGAGAGGTTCGAGCCGTAGGCCGCGTAGAAGACCTCACGCCGGACGGGCGCCGTGGGTGCGTCAGGTGGGAGTGCTGCAGAACTCGTGCTCATGGTTCGTGGAGGACCGCCGCCATCGTCCCATGCCAGCGGTCACTCTGTACGAGATCAGTGGGGCGGATCAGCGGCCCAGGGCGTAGACCATCGTCACCTGATCCGACTCGATCTGGGTGCCGGGCTCGAGGGGTAGCGCCGTGGCACTGGCCCCAGATGCGGCGTCAGAGCCGAAGCTCTGCAGTCCCGTGGGCTGAGTGTTGTCGGTCAGCGAGCAGACGGGACCGAGCTTCCGGCCGGCCGCGGCGGCCATCGCTTCTGCGTGGGCCACGGCCTGGTGCACGGCGGCCGTCCGGGCCTCGTCCTGCACCACAGCGGGATGGCCGAACGAGAACGTCAGGGAGTTGACCTGGGCGGCGTTGCCGGTGGCGTTCACCACGTCATCGATGGCCGTCCCCGCCGTCGACGGCTTTCGCAACGTGGCCGTGATCGTCTCGGTGGCCTGATATCCGACGAGCGTGGGCACACCGTGCGGCGACGCGTACTGCGCCGACAGGTTCAGCCCAGTGGTCTGCGTGTCACGCGTAGCCACGCCGTTGGCGGTCAAGGCCTGCAGCGCCAGCGCCACCTCGGTGTTGTTCTGGCTCAGTGCCGCGGCCGAGCTGCTGGCGGTGGTGCTGAAGCCGAAGACCGCGCTCAGGACGTCCGGGGTTCCCGACCCCTGCCCCGTGCCCTCGACGGTGAGGTGGGGTGCGGAGCCGGTGCAGCTGGCCAGCGCGACCGGGGAGCTCGCTGCGGCGCCGCCCGTGAGGGCCACCCCGAGCCCGGCGGCTCCGACGAGCCCGGCCGCCAGCGCGATCACCAAGAACGTGCGGTGTCCCGACCCGGCGCGACCCGCCTCCTGTTGCTCGTCCATGACCCTGCCCTCCCGCGTCTCGACTGCGTGACAACAGGAGAGACGCCGCAGACCACCGATCGGTTCGGCGCCACAGCAGTGTCGGGGTGGTTCAGAGGCGGCGGGCGGCGTGGCGCAACGAGAACAACGACGGAAAGCCGACGACGAAGGTCTGCAGCCTCCAGCCGCGCGGTGAGAGCCCGCGGCGCTTGGCCATCCGCCCGGCGACCAAGGCCTCGGTCAGGTGGATGGCGGCCGTCCCGATCAGCATGAGCTGCAGGGTCTCCCGCGGCGGCAGGGCGTCACTCGTCATGTCGTTGACCTTCTCGTAGGAGGTCTTGCTCACCGAGAGCTTCGTGAGGGCCACGATGCCGCCGTCAAGGAGGAGGAACCAGAGCAACGAAGGACGTACGACGCCGGACCGCTTTGTTCGTGCCATGAGGACGTTCTATCGAGCGCGGGCGCCGGGCAGCAATTGGACGGGGTCGGGCCGCTGCTCCGGCGCAAGGCGGGGGGAGGCGGCGAGCTGCCCGCAGGCGGCGTCGATCTCGGCGCCCCTGGTCACGCGGATGGTGGCGTTGACCCCCAGCGCGAGCAGCTGGTCCCGGAACTGGCGCACCCGCTCCCGGGACGAACCGACCACGGGATAGCCCGGCGTGGGATTGAGCGGGATGAGGTTGACGTGAGCGCCCAGCGGGCGGGCGAACGCCGCCAGTTCGGCCGCATCGCTGGGCCGGTCGTTGACACCGTCGATCATGGCCCACTCGATGGAGAGGCGCCGTCCGCTGGCCGCCACGTACTCGGCACAGGCATCGGCCAGCACGGCGAGCGGATAGCGCCGGTTGATCGGCACGAGTTCGTCGCGCAGGCTGTCGTTGGCGGCATGCATCGAGACGGCCAGGTTCACGGGCAGGGTCTCGGCCGCCAGGCGCCGGATGCCGGGCACGATGCCCACCGTGGAGAGGGTCAGGTGCCGGGCCGACAGGCCCATCTCGCCGTGCAGCCGCTCGACGGCACCCCAGACCCGGTCGTAGTTGGCCAGCGGCTCCCCCATCCCCATGAAGACGATGTTGGAGACGTGCCGAGGCTGGGCGGCCCGCATGGCGACGGCCACCTGCTCGACGATCTCGCCCTGGGTCAGCTGGCGCTGGAACCCGGCCTGGCCCGTGGCACAGAACTGGCAGGCCATGGCGCAGCCGGCCTGGGTGGACACGCAGACGGTCACCCGGTCCGGATAGCGCATCAGCACCGTCTCCACCCTGGCGCCGTCCTGCAGAGCCCAGAGCCACTTCGTCGTCTCGCCGTCGTCGGCCGATTGCTCCGCGACCTGCTGCAGGGCGGGGGGCAGCGCTGCATCCAGCGTGGCCCGCAGGGCAGCCGGGAGCTCGGTCATGTCCTCCGGCCGCTGGACTCGAAGGTGGAGGCCGTCCCAAACCTGGCGCACCCGGTAAGCCGGCTCGCCGTCCAGCACGACGGCCAACTCTTCCCGCGTGAGGTCATAGGGCGCGGGCATCGCACCAGGCTACGGGGCGACAGGCCGACGGCGGCCGGGCTTAGTTGTAGTCCGTCCCCAGAATGACCGTTCCCGCCGCCGTGAACCAGCCGCTAGTGCCGTTCACGCAGGCCAGCTTGGCGTCGGGCACCTGGCGCGCCTCCGCCTCACCCCGGAGCTGCTTCACGGCCTCTATGAGGAGGAAGATCCCCCGCATGCCCGGCTGGCAGCCGGACAGGCCACCCCCGTCCGTGTTGGTGGGCAACGCGCCACCGACGCGGAGCTTGCCGTCCTCGACGAAGGCGCCGCCCTCACCCTTCTGGCAGAAGCCCAGTCCCTCCAGGGTCAGGATCACCATGGGGGTGAAGGCGTCGTAGACCTGCGCAGTGTCGATGTCCTCCGGGGTGACGCCAGCCCGCTCGAAGGCCAACTTTCCCGAGCGGACACAGGGCGACTCCGTGAAGTCCTCCCACTCGCTCATGGTCGTGTGGGAGGCGGCCTCGCCGGTGCCGAGGACCCATATCGGTGCCTTGGCGCAGTCCCGCGCCCGCTCCTCGTGGGTGAGCACGATGGCGCCGCCGCCGTCGGTGCGGGGGCAGCAGTGCAGCTTGGTCAGCGGGTCCCACACCAAGGGCGCGTCCACCACGTCGTCGATCGTGATGGGGTCTTGGTAGAACGCGTCGGGGTTGAGGCCCGCGTTGTAGCGGGTGGACACGGCCACCTCGGCGAGCTGCTCAATGGTTGTGTCGAACTCGTGCATGTGCCGCCGCGCCACCATGGCGTAGTGCGACCCCACCGGGTGCCCGAAGGGCACCGCGAACTGCGTGGGCCCGCGCGTCCCGAAGGACAGGTTCGCCATGCGCAACTTCTTCTTGAGGTCGGCCCGTTGCGTCGACCCGTAGGTGAGGACGACAACCTCGACCAGTCCCTGCGCAATCGCCGCCGCGGCGTGCTCGACCATGAACTCCCAGATGCTGCCCCCGTGGCCGGTGGAGTCCACCCAGTTGGGCCGCAAGCCGAGATACTCAGCCAACTCCACCGGCGGCAGGGCGCCGGTGAGCGACATAAAGCCGTCGACCTCCGACCGGTCGATCCCCGCCTCGGCCAGCGCACGCGTCGTGGCCTGAAAATTCAGTTGAAAGGCGGTCTTGTCATTGACGCGCCCGCAGTCGGATGTCGACGCGCCCACGATTGCCACGCGCCGGTTCGGCATGGATCTCACCGTAACGGTGGCTCGCGAGAGCCGACAATTCGTTCGAACAGCCTCCGCCACCGGGGATGATCGGCGGGCGAGACGGATCGACACTGACATCGACGCCCGATACGGTGAGGCGCCCCGCCGGCCCTGTGCGGGGGACGGCGCAGGCCGTCGGAGCGCCAGGCCGCAGCAGGTGGCCTGACATCCCAAGGAGACCGATGAGCAACACGACTGCAAGCCCGGCGGGCGACGATGTGCTGCGCCGGATTGAGGACGGCATCTGCTGGATCACCCTCAACCGACCCGACGCCGGAAACGCCATGACCCAGTTCATGCGGGACCAGATCGCCGCATGGGTCCGTGATGCGTCATCCGATCTGTTCGTCCGGGTGGTCGTCATCACCGCGGCGGGCGAGAAGGCCTTCTGTAGCGGCGCCGACCTGCGGGGCGGCCGACTGCCCCCCCGCCCGAAGCCCGACGACGCGCCGGACAACGTCGTGGGCGAGGGATCCCGCATGATCAGGGATGGCTGGCAGGCCCTCGTCACCTCCATCCTCGACTGCGAGAAGCCGGTCATCGCCGGGGTGAACGGCACGGCGGCGGGAGGCGGGATGCACCTCGCGCTGGCCTGCGACATCGTGGTGATGGCCGAGGAGGCCAAGTTCGTCGAGGTTTTCATCCGGCGCGGCATCGCTCCCGACGCCGCCGGAGCGTGGATCCTGACCCGCCTGGTGGGGATCCAGAAAGCCAAGGAGCTCTTCTTCTTCGGCGACGACGTCCCGGCCGCCGAGGCCTATCGCATCGGCCTGGTCAACCGCCTCGTCCCGCGCCGTGAGCTCCAGTCCACGTTGGAGGACATGGCCGGCCGGCTGGCCCAGGGACCGACCAAGGCGATCTGGGTCGCCAAGTGGCTGACCAACCGGGCGCTCGACGTCGACCGTGCCACGTCCCTCTACGACGAGGCGATGGGACAGGAGCTGGTGACCAACACTCTCGACTCCAAGGAGGGCATCGCCAGCTTCGTGGAGCGGCGACCCGCCGAGTTCAAAGGCTGGTAGTCAGGGGCCCCAGGCTCACGGCGACGCCGTCGTTGTCGTCGTTCCGCTCAGGGCAGGCCCTGTGGTGGTGGTCGACGACGGGGCCGGAGTGGTCGTCGTTGTCGTCGCACTCCCCGTAGGTGCGGTGGTGCTCGTCGTGGTCGAGGTGGAGCCGGTAGTCGTCGTGGTGGTGGTCGACGCGGTCGAGGTGGTGGAGGTGGTCGACGTGGGCGTGGGAGCCGGCCCCGGTTTGGGGTTGACGAGGTTGTTCAGCGAAGTCCCGCTGCCCGCTCCCCCGAAGATGTTCGAGAGCGGCTTGCCCGAGATCAGCTCGATGGCCGTGACGAAGAGCAAGGCCAGGACGAACACGATGCCGGCGGCTGCCGCGATGGCGCGCCACGAGAAGCCGGTTGGGACAGACCGACGGGCCGCCCGTGGCGTCGGAGCCGGCGCGGCCTGCAGGCGCTGTGTGGCGGGGGCGTCCGCCGGCACCGGTACACGCTCGGTCTCCGCCGCGTCCGACGCGGCGGCCGTCGACGTCATCTCGACCGTGTCGGCGTCGCCTCGGCCCTGCGGAGCTGACTGCCCCACTACCTCGGTGGGAGCAGAGGACGCGTCCACCGACGACGCCGAGTCGCCGCTCGCCCCGGTACCGCCGAGCCGACGGAGCAAGGCCGAGCTCTCGGGTGCCCGGATCGCCACCTGCTTGACGGCCTCGTGGCCCCGGTCGATCGATTGGGCCACGAAGGCGGTGGCCATGGTGGCCGCCGCCGAGCCGATGGCCACGCCGACGATCGTCCCCTTCACCCCGAAGACCGACGCGATGACGGCGGCGGCCACTGCGCCGGCCGTGGAGGCGAGGATCTGGCGAATCGAGAACTTCACGCCAGGTGTGTCTAGTCGCCCACGAGAGGGTCGACGGCACGGGCGATGAACTGGCGTGCACCCGAATCGAGGACCCAATCGTGACCGAACCGGGCGATGGGCCCGGCAAAGCGGGAGACCAGCCCGAGGGCCCTGTTCCCGGGCGCCAGCGAGCTGTCGAGGGTAGCCGTGCACCCGGTGTCGGCGTCGTCGAGCGTCAACGTGGCCACCCCCACGACGTCCCCCTCCACCGTGGCCCGTACGAGCGTCGCAACCTCGACGTGCTCGATCACCACGCCGAACCGCACCGGGTACGGCACGGGTGGCTGCACCTCACAGCGCCATTCGTCGCCAGCGGTGAGCGCGACCCCGTCGAACGCCCGCAGCCACGGCCACCAGGTGCGGTACTGGGACACGTCGCTGATCAGCTTCCACACCTCCTCACGCGGCAGCGGGAGTTCGTAGCGGTGCACCGTCGTGATGGTGCCGGGGATCCCACTCGCCGGGCCCGTCCCCGCCTCGTCGGGGGTCACGTCGCGACACGCCCGAGGCGACGTGGCGAGGCGTTCATCGACATGCATGTACTACGTGGGGTGTCTCGTCGCGGTTCGTGGAAGGCGGATCGGGCCGGGTCGCCGCGGGCTGCATTGGCCCAGGCTAACGGGTGTCCCGGCGAAATCACCTGGTCGGAAGGGGCCGGTAACATGGCCCGCGTGCGTGAACGGTGGCTTTCCAAGAGAGCCGTGTGGCTCCACTTCGCCGTCCTCGTGTTCGTCCCGGGCTGCGCCGTGGCTGCCTGGTGGCAGATCAACCGAGCCGAAGACGGGAACCAGCTGAGCTACCTGTATTCGGTCATGTGGCCCGTATTCGGCATCTTGGGCCTGTACTTCTGGTGGATGCTCATCCATACCGATTACGACACCGTCGGATTAAAAGGGATGCGTCGTCAGCAGGAAGCAGCATCCTCCGACGCGCAGACCGCTGTCGCCGTGACCACGCCCGCTGCGGACGTGCCGACGGCGCAACCGGCCGCCGACCTCGCCGTCGAGGACCCTGCATTGGCGGCGTACAACGCACGGCTCGCAGAGCTCGCGGCCAAGGGACCGAAGACATGGCGGGCCCGCGAGAAGGTCGTTGTCCGGCGGGAGCAATGAAGCGAATCACCCAGCGTGGTCTGCGGGGGGCGCTCTTCCGCTATCAGCTCATGGCCAACATCGTCGGCGTGCTGATCATCCCGCTGTTCATCTTCACTGGCCTGCACTACGCAATCGGGGGCTTCAAGGTGGAGCTCGCCATATTCGGCGTGGGCCACGGCTACCTCTACATCGTCTATCTCATCACTGCGGGATTCCTCGCCCTCAAGGCACGGCTGCATATCCCGTGGATCATTCTGATGTTCGCTGCCGGGCTCGTTCCGGGCCTGACCTTCATCGTCGAGTGGATCATCGTCACCAAGAAGATCCAGCCGCTCATTGCGGCGCAGGAAGCGGCGGCTGCGGTCGAGGCGCCGGGAATCAGTCCAACCGCTCGATAACGGTGCCGTTCGCCTGGCCGCCGCCCTCGCACATGGTCTGGTAGCCGTACCGGCCGCCGGTGGCCTCCAGGTGATTCAGCAAGGTGCCCATGAGGCGCACCCCGCTGGCGCCCAGCGGGTGGCCGATGGCGATGGCGCCGCCACGCGGGTTGAAGCGCTCCATGTCGTAGCCGAATTCCTTCTGCCACATCAGAGCGATCGCGGCGAACGCCTCGTTGCACTCCACGGCGTCGAACTCGTCGACCTTCATGCCCGAACGCGTCAGCAGCTTGTGCGTCACGGGCACGGGCGCCGACAACACGATGGCCGCATCCTCCGCCGCCACGGCGAAGTGGGCGAAGCGGGCGCGGATCGGAAGGCCCAATGACTCCGCAACCGAACGCTCGGCAATGAGCATGGCGGCCGCGCCGTCCGTCGTCTGGGACGAATTCCCGGCCGTGATGTCGGGCGCCGTATCGGGCTCCCAGCCCTGGGCCGCCGGCAGGGCGGCGAGGGCCTCAATGGTGGAAGAGCGCCGGATGCCTTCGTCGGTGCGGAGGAATTCCCCAGTCAGGCTGCCGTCCTCCGCCTTCATGGGCACCGCCACCGCTTCGCGTTCGAAGTGTCCATTGTCCCAGCTCTCGGCCGCCCGCCGGTGGGACTCCAGCGCATAGGCGTCCATCTCCTGGCGCGTGATCCCATAGCGGTCGGCCAGGACCTGACTGACCCGGAACTGGGTCCAGAGTCGTCCGTCCACCGCCTCCATGAACGAGGGCGGAAAGGGTCCTGTGCCGCCGCGCGCATTGGAGGCAAGGGGCACCCGGCTCATCACCTCGGCGCCGCAGGCGATCACCAGGTCGTAGTGGTCCGCCGCCACCCCGGCCGCGGCAAAGTGGACGGCCTGCTGCGACGAGCCGCACTGGCGATCGATCGTGGTCGCCGGGACGGTCTGGGGAAGTCCGGCCGAGACCCACCCGTTGCGGGCGAGGTTGGTGCTCTGCTCGCCCACCTGGCTCACGCACCCGCCGATCACGTCGTCGATACGCTCGGGGTCCACGCCCGTCCGTTCGATCAGCGTGGTGAGGGCGAAACCCAGGAGGTCCGCCGGGTGCCAGTTGGCGAGCGCGCCCCCACGCTTGCCGAAGGTCGTCCGGACGACGTCGACGATGACCGGCTCTCTCATGGTGCTGCCTCCTCGGATTGCGTCATGTCTCGTCGGCCACGTCGTCCGACTCGGCTGCACCGGAGGCAACCGCCTCTTCGCGCCGGGCCAACAGCGTCGCGACGGCGGCACCGGCGCCGGCGGGGTCGCCTTCATAGGCGACGCTTCCATGATTCAGCACGACGGCCCAGTTCGCCAGTTGGAGCACCCGGTTGATCTGCTGCTCCACCACGACCAGCGCGGTGCCGTTGCGATTGATCTCCTTGAGTCCCTCGTAGACCTGATCGACGATGACCGGAGCCAGGCCCAGCGACAGTTCATCGGCCACCAGGACCTTGGAGGGCACCACCAGGACCTTGGCCAGCGACAGGAGGCGCTGCTGCCCTCCCGAAAGCGTGCCACCGGACTGGCGACGCCGTTCGCCGAGGATGGGGAAAGCCGTGTAGGCGCGCTCGAGGTTCTCCTTGAGCTTGGCCCGCCCGGCGCGCTGGCGGAAGGCCAGAGTGAGGTTCTCCTCGACGGTGAGGCTCGAGAACACACCTCGTCCCTCGACCACGTGCGCCATCCCGAGTCGGGCGATCTTGTAGGCCGGAAGTGCGGTGACGTCGCGCCCGGAGAACATGACCTGGCCCACCGACGCGGTCACCAGTCCGGTAACGGTCCTTGCGACCGTCGACTTGCCCGCACCGTTGGACCCGACCAGGGCGACGATACCTCCGTCCGGCACTCTGAAGCTCACGTCGAAGAGGGCCCGATAGGGGCCGTAGGCGGCACTCACGTGCTGAAGCGAGAGAACGTCAGTGCTGGCCGGCGAGACGGTCGCTGTGGTCACGCCAGGCCCATCTGACCCAGGTAGGCTTCGCGCACCGCCGGGTCGGCCATGCACTCGTCGAAGCTCCCGGCGAACAACATGGCGCCGAGATCCATGACGACAGCGCGGTCGACCACCTCGGCGACCATGGCCAGGTCGTGTTCAACCAGGAGGACGGCCGTGCCCCGCTCGCGCTGCACGGTACGGAGGACGGCGGCCACCTCGGATGTCTCATGCAGATCGAGCCCCGAGGACGGCTCGTCCGCGAGCAAGATCTTCGGCTCGGCCGCCAGCGCCCGGGCAAGCTCGACCAGTCGGCAGTGCCCCAGCCCGAGCGCGTTCACGGACGTATCCGCCAGGTGCGAGATGCCCACCAGCTCGAGTGTGGCCTCGACCCGATCCATCTCCTCCTTCTTCGGCTTGCTCATATTGAGCAGATCCCGCCAGAGGCGGCCCTCACCTTGCCGCGACCGCTCGGCCACCATCAGGTGGTCGCGCACCGACATGTCGGTGAACACCTCCACCCTCTGGTAGGTGCGGCCTATGCCCATCCGGGCCCGTTTGTACGTCGGCAGGCCGAGCAACGGCATGCCGTCGAAGACGATGTCACCCGCCTCGGGACGCAACTGCCCACAGACGCAGTTGAACAACGTCGTCTTGCCCGCGCCGTTGGGCCCGACCAGCCCGACGCTCTCGCCGGGCGCGACGTCGAAGCTGATGGTGTGCACGGCCTGGATCCCGCCAAAGGACTTGCAGACGCCGTGGAGACGGAGGAGCGGCTCGACGTCAGCCATTGGCACCGGACGCGGACATGGCGCGCGCTTTTCGATCTTCCGCTTCTGCCTCGCGGGCGAAGAACAATCGCTCGAAACGCATCGTCGAGCGCCGCTTTTGGTACTCGAGCACCCCCTCGGGATGTTGGGCGTAGGTCAGCGCACCGAAGGCGAACAGCACGATGGTCAGGCTCGGCCCACCGAAGCGCGACGGGAGGTACGTGAGAAGCTGTTCGACCACGAAGAGGCCGATCCCGGCTTGAATGGCGCCTTCAACGGTATTCACGCTCGTGGTCACCACCAGCACGACCAGAACCAGCGAGAAAGTGGTGTTCCAATCGTCCGGCGACACGTGCTGCTGCTGAATGCTGTAGAGCACACCGCCGACGCCCGCGATGGCTCCCGAGAGTGCAAAGACAACAATCCGCTGCCAGGTCGGATTGACGCCGAGACCAGCTGTCGCTGTCTCGCTCCCGCGCATCGCCGCCAGGTTCCGGCCGACGGTGCCCCTGCGGACCAGCAGGACGATGAAGACGGCGACCGCAAGCACACTGATCGAAAGGATGAACATGGCATGGCCGTCGAAGTCGAAGAAGGCACTGGTGCCCAACCATTTGGACTGCAAACTGGTGCCCTGGGCGCCGCCCGTCACCCAGATGTCGTTGAACGCGGTGCTGTCGAAGAGCAACGCCGCGGCCAGCGTCATCAAAGCCAGACCCAGCCCGCGCAGGCGCAGGGACAGGAGCGCCAAGATCACCGCCACGACGGCGGCAAGGGCGGCACCGATGAGGCCGCCGACCAGAAAGTTGAAGCCCAGGTGCACGGAGAGGACGGCTGCCGTAAAGGCGCCGATGCCGGCGAACGTGGCCTGGCAGAGCGACAGCTGTCCCGCCATCCCTGTGATCAACGTCACTGAGAGGCAGATGATCGACAGGGTGAGACCGTTGTTGAAGACGGTCTCCCAGGTGATCGGCATCCAGGTCAGCATGGAGACAATGAACGCGACCAGGACCACGTACCACAAGCTTCGGATGATGCGATCCATGCTGGGCGCGCGTGCGCTGGCGGCGATGGGCACCGGAGGAGGGTCGATGGTGGCGAGCGGATCCCGGCTGGAGTCCAGATTGCGCAGCCCCGGCAGGATGAGGAGGGCGGCCGCGATGGCGAAAAACGGAATCGACGGGACGACTGCAGCGTTCCAAAAGCTGTTCGGCGGGATGTAGCCCTGCAACACGGTCGTGACAACACCGATGAGCACAGCGACGCCGGCGGCGATGGGCAAGGAACGCAGCATCGCCCACGCCGCGGCCGCGATCGCCGTGACCGTCAGGGTGACGAATTCGTCTGAGTTGAAGTTACCGTACACGGGTGCCAGCAGCACGCCGGCGAGGGCGGCCATGAAGCTCGAGATGATCCAGGCCAATGCGACCACGCCGTTGGCGTTGATGCCGTCGAGTTGTACCAGCCGTCGGCTCTCCACGGCGCCCCGCATCTGCAATCCCAGGCTCGTGAAACGCAGGAGGATGGTGAGCAGAATGAGGACCACGACGGTAACCGAGATGGTGGAGAGGTAGATCCCGTTGATCGGGGTCCCGAAGTCACCGCTCCCGATGGTGAAGTAGACGACGTTTGGGTTGAAGAACGGGAAGATCGTCGCTGTGGCATCGAGATTCTGGGGACCGAAAATCACCGGCAGGAGTGAGGGAATACCGACCAAGAGCGCCAGGCCACAAACGAGCTTCGCCGTGCTGTTGGAATTCGGGATGTGACGGAAGATGAACCGGTCGAAGGCGTAGCCCATGACCGGACCCATCACCACCACGCTCAGGAGGAATGCTTCCCACCCGGACCAGTCGTGGTACTGGGTCAGGTACGTGAAGATGAACGCCGAAGCGAAGGCCTGCGCGCCGAATGCGAAGTTGAAGACCCCCGTTGCCTGGTAGGTCAGGACGAGACAGACCGCGACGAGTGCGTACGTGCACCCGTACGGCACACCCGGAAGCGCGAAGCCAAGGAATTGCTCCATCTTCTACGCCCGGCTACCCCGCGCCGACTCTCGCCTCGCCCGTCCGCTGCGCTCAGGCGGGTCCGGGCGTGCCGGGCGGGAGCGGGAAGACCGGGTTCTTCTTCGGGTCGGTCGACTGGAAGCAGTTGAAGACGTTCTTCCCGGTGTTGAGAGTCGGTACGTACTTGTCGCCCGAAACCTTGATGTACGCGAGGCAGTAGGGCGGCGCATGGCCGGTGTGTCCGGCGTCCTTCCAGTTGACCGGTGCCTCGAGACCGCCGGCGGTGAAGTCAGTAATGGAGTTGTCTTCTTTGATCACGTTGGCTTGCGTGAGGTTGCTGCCCGCCATCTTGACGCCCTGGACGAAGAGGGCGGCAGACTCCCATCCTTGGAGAGCGATCTCGTCAGTGGCGTAGGCGGGCTCGTACTTCTTCATCTGCGCGAAATAGAGCTTGAGCCCCGGGTAGGTGGATACAGGAGCCGTGAACGGGACGTGCCCGATGTCGAAGTAGACACCCTGCATCAGGCTCTGGTTCGTGTTGAGTGTCGACTGGTCGTTTCCGCTGAACCACAGCTGTGTCATGTTCAGCCCGTACTGCTTGATGGCTCGGGCCATCGTCACGTTGCCCTGGACGTCCATGCAGCTGACCACCATGTTCGAGCCCGCCTGCTTCATGCGCTGGACGTCGGTGGCCACGGTGGAACCCGGGTAATTCACCTTGAGGTCGGAGTAGCTCACCTTGTACCCGGCAGCGGTCAGGTCTTTCTGCTCGGTGGAGCACGAGGCAGACGAGGCGGCCACGCCGTACGCGATGAAGGCGATGGACGGCGACTTCTCGGTCTTCCGGGCCACGTAAGCGACCTGCGGCGCGGCGGCAGGGTAGTACTGCACTGATCCCCCGGCGGCGAACAAGTTGGGCGCCGGTGTCCAGTTCCCGGTGACGTTGTAGCCATACGTCGGGATGCCGGACTCGACGAAGAGGTTCGGCGAGAAAAACGCTGTGGCCACGCCGGTGATGGCGAAGACGTGGTCCTGGTTGATGAGCGTGTTCGCCAGCTGGTTGAACGTCGTGGGGTTGCCACCGTCGTCCAGCGCGTACTTGTAGTTGATCTTGCGGCCGTTCACGCCGCCGCTGGCGTTGATGTAGTCGTAGTAGGCCCTCTCGCCGTAGATGAGCGAGGAGAAGTTGGACGCCAACGTTCCCGTCTGCGTCGAGATCGTCCCGACCGTGATGGAGTTCGACGTGACGCCCGGCGCAGCGCTGGTCGTCGCTGCCGCGCCGGCCACTCCGCCGGTCGTCGTGAAGACCGCTGCGGCCAACAGCGTCCCGAGAAGTGCCGCTCCCGTCAGCGCCTTGCATCCACGTCTTACTCGCATACCGTCCCCAATCGTCGGTTGTGCATCCCCCCCGGGATGCGGGTCACTGTAGCTGGAGGCTTTCACGCCCATTGCTCACCCCTGTGCTCTTTTCACTTCGCCGAACTGTCCCGTCTTCACCTTGACTGCACATCCTCCTCAACGTCGAATCATGCGGCGTCAGTTCAAAAACAGCCTCCGCCGGTCGTACTCCCGCAGGGCCTGCACCTCGTCGACACGCACGGCCGGAAGGTCCTCGACCTGGCGGGCCACCTCGGGCTCGTATCCGCACGACGACACGAACGCCCGCACCCGGTCGTCCAACGTCCCCGCCCCCTGGGGCACGGCGGCCAGGCGCAAGACACCGTCATGCCGGCGCAGGATGCCCTTGTCTGTCACGACGCTGACGATCCGCTGGCCCGGTGAGGTCACATAGGCAACGGTCTCGGGCAGGCGATGAGGTTGCGCCAACGTCACGACCACGCACGCGGTGGCCCGGCTGGCCACGTCATTCGCCCCGCCGGACCCGACCAGAAAACGCCCACCGGCCAATTGAGTGGAGTTCAAGGACCCGTTCCGGTCAACCTCGGCGGCTCCGAGGCACCCCACCGTGGTGGTCCCGGGGCCCCCGATGACCATGCCAAGGACGGCCGAGGCGTCCGACAGGTACGGCGTGGCAGGGAAGACCCTCTGGTTGAAAATGTAGGGATCGGCGGGCGTCGGTTGATACCCCCAGAGCCCCAGTTCGGCCGTCAGCATCACGTTGCGCCCGGCCGCCCTGGAGCGCCCGACGGCAACCCATGCGGCGAGATTGGCCACGCCTGCCCCGGCCAGCACGGCGTCGGCGTCGACCTCAGCCACCACCCGCTCCACTTCCCGCGCGCCGAGCGACGCCGCCTGCTCCCAATCGGATACGGCCGGGTCGTCAACCACCGGGTTGGCATCGGCGTCTGCCTTCCACGACATCGGGTCAGAGCGACCTTCCAACCACTTGAGCTGCTCAGCTCCAACGCGGGCGAGGTAGTCCTCGTGCGTTGCCGGGCCGAGTACCCACTCGTCGACGTAGGAATCGAAGTCCTTCCGGGCTGCCGCTTCGGCGGCGAGACTCCAGTGGGCGATGTCCTCTCCGTAGCTGCGGACGGGGAGGCCGGGGGCGTAGCAGCCTCCCGGATGAGCCCCGAACGGCGCCTCCACCACGGCGAGGACGCGATGGCCCGGGACGCGGACGCGGTGGCCGAGCCCCTCGAGGTCGTCGACCACACGCTCGACCGTCGCCACGACACCGCGACGCGCGGCCCAGGCGCCCCAGACCCCGTCCAGCAGGGGCTCGGAGAAGACGAGGTTGCCCGAGCGGTCGGCGGCGGCGGCATGGACAAGCGCCACGTCGGGCACCAAGGGCTCCAGCAGCCCGAGCGGACCGAACGGCGAATCGATGACGGCGAAGGCCCCGTTGTCCGCCATGGAGGAACCGACCAACGATCCGGTGACCGCGGCGGGCAGGCCGCGCGCGGCCGCCTCCAGTCGTTGCGCCAGGGTCAGGATCGACCAGTGCTCGACCTCGACCGCTCCCGATTCGTAGGCTTGGCGGAAGATCGGGTTCGGGTTGTACGTCGGAAAGCTGTTGCCGGAGTACGCCGTGACCACCTTGCGGACCAGCCCACCCCGGAAGAAGGCTGCGCCCAGCGCGCCCAGGCTCGTCATCACGAGGGTGAAGCCCGGATCCGTCCCCCAGAATTGCCGGGCGAGCTCCCGGGCGGCAGCCGTCCAACGGCTGTGGCCCATCATCACGAGAACCGAGTCTCCGGGCCGCACGCTTCGTGCGACGGCATCCTCCAACGTGGTCACGATAGGACCGCTTGCCGCGGGGACACCCGGAGTCACGAAATTCGCCTCGCAGCGGACGCCAAACTACATATTCCCTGGTCCGACCTCATTTTTGACCCCAACCAAACCTGACCACCGTGTCAGGTTAGCCATTTCGACCATGCCCGGCACTACCATGCACCGGGCATGGGATCGCCGACAGTCCAACGCGACCCGGTAACCGGACCAAAGTCACCCGTTCGAGCTCCGGTGGCCAAGAAGGTAACGACCGGAAAGAGCCGGACTCGCGCCGTCACCAGCGCAACCCAGGGGCGCAATGGTCGATCCAACAGCGCCTCGGCGGCCGACGCCGACGCCCTGGGCGCTCCCGCCAGCAAGCGCGTCCTCCGGAGCCAGGGCCGCCGGACGATGCGCAAATTGCTCGATGCGGCGATGATCGCTTTCGACAGACGTGGCTACCACGCCACGCGGGTGAACGACGTCGTCGAGATCGCCAAAACCTCGCACGGCACCTTCTACCTCTACTTCTCCAACAAGGAGGACCTCTTACGGGCCCTCGTGGCCGAGGCGGCCGGGGAGGGGCAGATCCTCTACGACTCGCTGAAGGCGCTGCCGGCCGATGGCGACTCGCCACGATGGGAGGACGTGCATGCATGGGTCCGGGCCTACTCCGACCTCTGGACCCGCTATGCGCCACTGTTTCGGACCTGGCCCGACCTGGCCACCATCGACCCTGGGCTCGTCGACGTGATCCGCGGCATCTTCACGGCCATGTCGGGGGCGTTCGCCAAGCACATCAGCCCTGACTCGACGGGTCACATCATCGATGCGGATGCCGCCGGCCTGGCGACGTTGGCCATGCTCGACCGCTTCCACTACCTCCGTGAATTCGTCGGGCAACCGGTCGACGACGTCGCGCTCGAGACGATCACGACCATGGTGTATCGAGCCCTCTTCGACCCGAGGGCCTGAAGAAGCGCACTCCTCCGTCCGTTGTCGGAGCCAGCGACTACGCGGGGAACACGATGTCGAAGATGCCGTCGACCCCCGAGCCGTGAAGGGTCAACCCGCCGTCAGCAACGATGTTCTGCCCGGTGACGAAGCGGGCCAGATCGGAACAGAGGAACACGACCACGCCGGCGATGTCCTCGGGCACGCCAACCCGCCCGACAGGAGTTCCCTTCTCGAAGCGTTCGGTCTGATTCGGCATGAACTCGAACATCGGCTCGGTCATGCCCGTCCTGATCATGCCGGGCGACACCGCGTTTACCCGGATCGAAGGCGCATATTCCAGGGCCGCGGTTGCAGTGAGCGCAGCGACCGCTGCCTTGCTGGCCGCATAGGGACTCTCCCCCGCCGCCGGCCTCGTTCCACTGATGGACGCCGTACTGACGATGGAGCCGCCCCCGCCGGCGAGCAGGTGCGGCACCGCGGCGCGGATCCCTGCCCACACGCCGGTGAGGTTCACCCGCAACACGCGATCCCACTCGGCAACGTCCATCTCGTGGAGCTTGCCGAAGGCGGAGGTGCCTGCGTTGTTGTAGATGATGGACAAGCCCCCTAGGGCAGCTGACGCGGCGTCGACGGTCTGGCGCAAGACGTCGGGGTCACCGACATCCGTGGCGAAGGCGATCCCGTCGATGTCGTCAGCGACCGCCTGGGCGGAGTCTCCGTTGACATCGAGTACCGCTACCTGGGCGCCGTGCTCGGCCATGAGGCGACAGGTCGCCCGCCCGATGCCCGATCCGCCACCTGTCACGATGGCTTTTTGCCCGTCAAGCAGTCCCATCCACCCCTCCTATCGGCGCGTCACGTTCAGCCCACAGCGGGGCCAGGATCTTCAGCGGTTCGTCGAGCTCCCTGATCAACAGTTCTTGAGCCATGCTCAGGTGCAAGGTGCCGTCCTCGCCGTGCATCGTCGCCCGGATGGTGGCCCTTCCACCGAAGTTCACGAGCGCATGCAGGTCGAAGAAACTCCACGTGTCGGCCCGCCAGGGTCGATGAAACCACAGGGCGTGGTCGAGGCTGGCGTCGGTGTGCGTACCCCAGACGCCAAGGCTGTGGGGGCGGAAGGCCGCTCCTGTCATGTCCGAGAAGTACGCCAGAAGGCTCGCGTGCACGGCCGGGTCATCGGGCAGCGACTCCCGCGCGCGGAACCAGCAGCGACGGGTCGACTGGTACGTGCCGTCCCCACGGCGCTCGGTCGCGCCCAGCTCACGCACGTCGAACGGAAAGGGCGCCTCAAATCCCTCGACGTCCCCTGGGGGTGGCACCTGCGGGGCCATGGGGAATTGGTAGCTGTCACCGTCCTCCGGCAGATGGAACGAGCACGTCATCCTGAACGTTTCCCTGCCCTCCACCTCGCTCGTCACCTGTCGGGTACTGAACGATCGTCCGTCGCGCACGCTGTCCACGACGTGCGTGGTCCGAGACCCGGGACTGGTCGGCCGCAGGAAGTAGCCGTGCAAGGAGTGCACCTGGAGCCCGGCGGAGACGGTCCGCATGGCGGCGTTCAACGCCTGGGCCACGACCATGCCCCCGAAGACACGACCGTGCATCCACCATTTCGGGCTGGTCGTGGTGAAGATCGGCCTCTCCTGTGCATCCAGGCCCGCAGCCCGTGCGGTGACGGAGTCGACGAGCTCAGCCAAAGTGGCCGGCACGATCTCGGCCTCTTCCGCTTCGTCAAGTGCCACCGAAGTCTCCAATGTCCGGCGAGGATCTCATGGCACCTCGACTTCGAGAGAGAGGCCCTTGGAGGCGAGGTCCACGCAACGGTTGTCCTCGGCGTAACGGAGCCCCTGCACATTGAACAGTCGAACCTCGGGTCCCTCCAACGGGAACGGCCCCCAATGCCATGTGCCCTGGTACAGCACCAACGACTCGAGAGGCTCAATCCGGAAGGCACGAACGGAGGACGCGTCAGCCGGGTCGGTAAACTCGACGCCGGCCGGAGCCACCACAATCACCGCCGGAACATTCAGCGGCATCAGGGTTTGCGTGTGGGTGTCGTGCCGGAACAGCATCTCGCAGCGCAGGCCACCAGGGCTCTCCGGGACTTCGGCACGGGCATGCCCGATCAGGTTCACGTGGGCGTCGGCCCACTCGAACGTCAAGGTCTGCTTTCCGTCCCTCGGGTCGACATCGGCGACCGGAAGCCAGCCGAACGGCGACCACTCGGCTTCCGTGAGGGCCTCGGGGATCATGGCTGCTTCTCTCGTGGATGCGTCTGTAGACATCGCTCGCTCTCGTTCACCTTGACTCGCGCCCGGGCGATGCACCCCCGGCGCAACGCGGCGTAACCTGACACTGGAGTCAGTCTACGAAAACTTGGGAGGCCCACAGCATGGATGTGCGCAGCATTGAAGCCAAGGCGCCAGTCGTCGAGCACAACGGCACCGTCCCGGTCTGGTGGATGATCGAGTCCCGCGAGTTCAAGGACATCACCGACGGCGGCTACCTGGAGCTGGTGAACGAATTTGAAGTCCCAGGTGGCGGACTCGTCGATCCCCATTCGCACCCCACTCACGAGTTTTATTACGTCATGAACGGCAAGGGCATCATGACGATCGACGGCGAGGACCGCGAGATCTCACAGGGCGACCTGGTGTACATCCCGCCGGACAAGGTCCACTCGCTGCGCCCGATCAGCGACCACGCCCCGATCCACTGCTTCTGCTTCGCCATCGGCGTCAAGGGCGCGGGCGCCATCAACTACACCACGCACTAGGTGGCCCGCGTCCTCGTCACCCGCCCCCTGACGGAAGGCGGGACAGATCCGCTACTCGACGCCGGCCATGAGATCGTGATGCTGCGGCAGGACGGGACTCGCCTGTCCACGGACGAGTTGATCGGAGCAGCGGCCGAGTGCGACGGCATCGTCTGCCATCTCACTGATCGCATCGACACGGCGGTGCTCGAGTCGGGGCGAAGCGGAACGTTGCGCGTGGTGGCGAATGCTGCCGTCGGATACGACAACATCGATGTCGTCACGGCGAATGCCATGGGCATCACGGTGTGCAACACGCCCGGAGTGCTCGACGACACGACCGCAGACTTGGCATTCCTCCTCATCCTGACTGCGACGCGCCTAGCCTCTGACGCTGAGCGCGATCTGCGTGAAGGGCGATGGACGGGCTGGGGATTCGGCACCCACCTCGCTCGTGACGTCCATGGAGCGACTCTGGGCCTCGTCGGCTTCGGGCGCATTGCTCGGGCCGTCGCGGAGAGGGCACGCGGCTTCAACATGGAGATCATTCACACCACTCGCCACGACACCGGCCTCCCAGGCTTCGTCCCGACGCTCGACGAGCTCTTGGAACGATCGGACATCGTCAGCCTCCATGTCCCCCTCAGCGAGACGACGCGCCATCTGATCGGCGCAACGCAACTCGCCCGCATGAAGTCAACGGCCGTGTTGATCAACACGGCGCGTGGACCGGTGGTGAACGAAGACGCTCTGGTCGACGCGCTCGAGTCGGGATCCCTCTACGCCGCGGGACTCGACGTCTTCGATGGAGAGCCCAAGGTGAATCCGCGACTGCTCGCTGCGCCCAGGACGACCCTTCTTCCTCACATCGGCAGTGCAACAATCGCGACCCGCACGCGCATGGCGCGCCTCGCATGCCAGGGGGTCTGCGACGTGCTGGCCGGCCGGACACCCCCCAACGCCGTGATTCCCGCGCCGCAACCCGACTAACAGCGACCGTTCACTCCAGACCAACAACTGCTCTCAAGCAGCGGGGGTCGAACGATCCGACACTCATGGAGTCGGTCTCAGTCGGGACGGGGGTGGCAGTGCGAGCGGTTCGGGTGATCACCGCTGTTGCACTGTCGATGGTGTTCGCCCTTGCCCTCGTGAGCATCGTCGGGACCCGGGTGTCGTCACCTCCCGCCGCCGCCGTCACTCCAACTTGGCAAACGACCGCGGCGTACGCGCCGCTGGCCAACGTCAGCGCCGTCTCCTGCGCCCCGAACGCCACAGCGAGTTCGGCCACCTGCGTCGCCGTGGGCGACAACGGGGCCGACGTGGCCTCCATCATCGTCACCCAGGACGGCGGTACAACCTGGTCGGACTCAACTCCCCCAGCAGGGATGACCACGCTCTCGGCAGTCTCATGCCCATCGTCGGCAGTCTGTTACGCCGGCGGAGGTGGGGGAATCATGAAGTCGAGCGATGGAGGGACGAACTGGACGATTCAAGACTCGTCGTTCCCCCCTCAGTCGGTCTCTTGCTTCACGATCGACGAATGTACGGCAGTAGGCGGTCTTGAGATCGTTGGAACATCGAACGGGTCCACTTGGAACCTCCAGAATCCGCCAGCGGGCTTGAACTCTCTCGCTAGCGTCTCTTGCCCAGATTCGCTCACTTGCGTTGCTGTAGGAGTAGTCGATTCGCGGCCATCGATCGTTGGAACCCAGGACGGTTCTTCTTGGACCGACCTGGACCAACCGTCAGTGAATGTGTTGACCGGGGTGTCGTGCGCCGGGTCATTTGTATGTGACGCAGTCGGCATCGCGGACGGCGGCGGTGCCACGAGCCTAAATACGGTCGACTTCAGCGACTGGACGCCCACAAACCCGTCCTCTATTCCGACGGGATCACGTCTATCAGGCATCGCCTGCACGAACGAAACCACTTGCATCGCCGTCGGGACCAACCTCAGCTCGACCCCGTACGTCATCACCACGTCGAACAATGGATCGAGTTGGTCGCTCCAGGACCCCCCCGCCAATGCAGTCGATGTCACCGGAATTTCGTGCTCGGATCCCGAAGACTGCATCGGGGTGGGAAACACCGGCAATCTCGGGGCGGGGTCCACGATCATGGGCACGACGACGGGCGGTCTGGCCTGGGCGGCGCAGAGCCCACCATCCGGTACAGGAAAGCTGAATTCCGTTTCGTGTCCGAGCACCATCGACTGTTTTGCGGTCGGGGTGAAATCGGTGCTCGCCTCTGTCAACGAGGGGTACGCATGGAGCGCGCAGCAACTGCCTTCCGCAGTGTCGGGCCTCAACGCCATTTCGTGCGCGACCACGTCCGACTGCACCGCAGTGGGGTTCGGCATTTTCGGCAGTCCTGTCATCATCGGCACCACCGACGCCGGGACGTCCTGGAATTCTGAGTCGGTCCCCTCGGGCGTCGGCATCCTGACCGGAGTCTCCTGTCCCAGCACCGCCGAGTGTCAGGCCGTAAGCGCTTTCGGCAGCTCCGCGCCCAGCATCATCGCCACGAACAATGGCGGCGGGTCATGGGCGTCGGAGGCGTTTCCTGGGACCGTCACCAAGTTCACCGGCATCTCCTGCCCGGATCCCTCGCATTGCACGGCCGTGGGACTGTCGTCCGTCGGCCCGAATGCGGTGATCGTCAGCACGCAAGACGGTGGTCAAGTGTGGGCGCCCCAGACGCCTCCCGCCGCGGCAACCGTCCTCGACGGCGTCTCGTGCTCCAGCGACGCGACGTGCCTGGCCGTGGGATCCCACGTCATCGGCACGACAGACGGCGGCTCCACCTGGAGCGACCTGGGCACTCCCGTCGGTGCGACCACCCTGGAATCGGTCAGTTGTGCGAGCACGTCGGTCTGCACCGCCGTCGGCGGCACGGACATCCTCGTCACGAATGACGGCGGGACTGGCTGGGCGAGCGAAGCGGCCCCGGCCGGTGTCGCCTCCCTCCTCGGTGTGGAGTGCGCCGGGCCCGTGAACTGCGAAGCCGTCGGGACAGGCACGAATTCAGGCGGCACCATCGCCACCCTGACGGCTCCGCCCGGTGTCACGACAACCAGCCTCACCGTGGGGACCATTGGTGTGCCGTACGCCGCGTCGCTCTCCGCCGGCGGTGGACTGGCTCCGTACTCGTGGGCGGTGACCGGCGGGTCGTTGCCACCCGGAGTCCATCTGGCGGCGAACGGCACGCTCGACGGCACGCCCACCATCTCGGGGAGGTACCAGGTGACGTTCACCGTGACCGACTCGAACTTCTTGTCCAGCGCCGCCAGCCTGGTCCTCACCATCCAACCGGTCGGGGCTCCTGGATACTGGGAGGTCGCCAGCGACGGTGGGATCTTCAGCTACGGCGGGGCCCAGTTCTACGGGTCCACCGGGAGCCTGCACCTCAACGCGCCGATCGTCGGCATGGCGGCCACGCCCGACGACGCCGGCTATTGGTTGCTCGCCTCCGACGGCGGCATCTTCGCCTTCGGTGACGCCGTCTTCTATGGCTCCACCGGAGGCACGCACCTCAATGCGCCCATCGTCGGCCTGTCCCCCACTCCCGACGGAGGCGGATACTGGCTCGTTGCGTCAGACGGCGGGATCTTCTCTTTCGGAAACGCCGCCTTCCACGGGTCGACGGGAGGCCTGCGGCTCGACAAGCCGATCGTCGGGATGGCCCCGACCATCGACGGCGGCGGCTACTGGTTGGTGGCCTCCGACGGGGGCATCTTCGCGTTCGGCGACGCCGCGTTCTTCGGCTCCACCGGTGGCTTGCCGCTCCAGAAGCCGATCGTCGGCATGACCTCGACCCCGGCCGGCAACGGGTACTGGCTCGTCGCGTCCGATGGAGGCGTCTTCAGCTTCGGCGACGTGAGCTACTTCGGCTCGGCCGGAGGGATGCCGATCAACGCTCCGGTGGCGGGCATGGACCGCACCGCAGACGGCCGGGGGTACTGGATGGTCGGACGCGACGGTGGCATCTACAACTATGGCGACGCCGGCTTCTACGGCTCCGCCGGCGGGTTGCACTTGAACCGACCGATCGTGGGGATGGCCGCCATCCAGTCGCTGTAGCCCGACGGCGCAGTGCCGAGATCTCGGCGCGACGCGGTTACCAGCGGTTCGAGTGGCGCAGGGTCCGATCCAGAATCCCCAGGGTGGCCCGCAACGCCGACTCGGGGATGATCGGAAAGATGTTCGCCTCTCTCCATTCGGGCTCAATGGTCGACCAGTCGTAGTAGGAGGTCACCAGCGTCCCGTTCTCGGCGGGCTCCAGTCGGTAGCCGTAGATGTGACCGATGTTGAGCTGACCCTTGATCGTCCAGGCGATCTCGCGACCGGGCTCGAAGGCCGTGATGTGGACCGTGACGTCGTAGAGGCCCATCGGGAAGTCGTTCAGCGCCTCGCGATCCATATGGATGACGAACTCGTCGCCGACCTTGGTGGCCGGCTCGCCGGTGGAGTCCATCAACATGCCGGAGCTGTCGATGGTCACATGGCCCTCGGGGTCGGTGAGCAGAGCGAAAATGCGTTCGGGATCGGCGTGGATCGTCCGCGCCACCTCCATGTGCTCCACTGCCTCGTCCGGTGCTGGCGTGCTGTCACTCATGCCCGCATTGTGTCACTCGGTGCGAGCTCTCACCCCGGGCCCTCAGCTCTGGCGCACCAGCGAGGCATCGAGTCCGAGCAGCTGCAGCGTCGTCGATCCGGACTTGAGGGCCTCGAAGAACCCCGCCTCCTTCGTCTCCCGCGCGTCCCCCGCCGCCAGAACATCGTCCAGCGCCGACTCCGTCACGAACGCCACGCCGTCGACGTCGGCCACGACCCAGTCCCCCGCCGCCACCTCGACGCCCCCCACCCGGACGGGGGCGCCGACGGTCCCCGGCTTGTCCTTGGTGGCGCCGGTGAGGGCGATCGTCGCCGAAAAGACGGGGAAGCCGTGCGCCTCGAGGGCGGCCACGTCGCGCACCCCGCCGTCGAGGACCAACCCGGCCAACCCGGCGACCTCGGCCGCCGTCGTCAGCACCTCGCCCCAATAGCCACGATCGGCCACTTGCCCCACGTCGACGACGAGGACGCTCCCCCGGGGCGCCGTGGTCACCGCCACGTGGAGCGCCAGGTTGTCGCCCGGGGTGCAACCGACGGGATAGGCCGGGGCGGCCACGGCAGCGCCGGACCAGGTCGGCCGGAGCCTGCGGTCCGCAGCCCGGCCACCCGATTCGCCGACGGTGGCGGAACCGAGGCGCGCCAGCGCCGCCGCCACGTCCGCGGGATTCTTGCCGGTACTGCCGCTGGTGCTCACGTCGTGATCCTCCTGGGGTCGGGTGCCCGTGCATTCGACCACCCGACAGTGGCACCGCACCAGCCCTACACTCCCCGGCGTGTCCGACGAGATGCTGATCGTGACGCAGGTCGCCCCGTACGCCGATGGCCCGGCGGGCGTGCACGGCGTGTTGGGCCAGGCCGCCACCGCCCTGCAGGAGCTGGCGAACATGGCGGGCCTCTCGCCCACCGTGGTGACCGACGTCGGCGACCTCTCGCCCGACCGTCTCGCCGCGGTCCGCGTCCTCGCCCTCTTCACCATCGGGGAGACGCCGTGGAAGGCGACACAGAAGGCGGCCGTGTACGAGTCCTGGCGGGACGGACATGTGCGCATCCTGGGCGTCCATTCCGCCACCGACGCCAACCACGGCTGGCCCGAGTACGGCGACATGCTCGGCGCCCGGTTCGAGGGCCATCCGTGGACCCAGGAGTTCGCCATCGACGTCGTCGACGCCGAGCACCCCTCGACGGCCCATCTCGGCCGGCGCTGGCAGTGGCACGACGAGATTTACCTCTTCGCAGAACTCCGGCCGGAGAGCCACGTCCTCCTCCGCCTGGCCGAGGACCAGGTGGACCTGTCCGCCCCCGGAGGGCGTACACCCGAGTGCGGCTTCCCTCTCGCCTGGAGCTTGGAGGACGGTCCGGCCCGGACCTTCTACAGCGCGCTTGGCCACTTCCCCGGCGCCTGGGAGACCCCCGCCTACCTGCGTCACCTGGCCGGGGGCCTCGCCTGGCTGACGGCCAGCGCATAGCCTGACATTCATGTCAGGGTCACCACTCCCCGAGACGATGGCGGCGGCCGTCTACCAGTCGCCCGGAGTCCTCACGGTGGAGCAGCGAAAGGTCCCCCGACCGGGACCGGACCAACTGATCGTGCGTGTCCACTCGTGTGGCATCTGCGGGTCCGACATCCATCAGTTGCGCGACGGCTGGGGGTTCACGCCCGGCGCCATCGCCGGCCACGAATGGAGCGGCACGATCGCCGCCGTGGGCGACGACGTCACGGAATGGTCGGTGGGCGAGTTCGTCGTGGGCGGTCCCGGGCTTCGTTGCGGCACCTGCCGTCGCTGCCTGGAGGGCAAACCCTCGCAATGCGAGAACCGCACCAGCATGACCGCCGAGCAGGCGGACGGTGCCTTCGCCGAGTACATCCTGTGCCGCGCTGCCGGCGTGCTCCGCCTTCCCGACGGTCTCTCGCCGCGCCATGCCGCGTTGGCTGAACCCCTCTCGGTCGCCCTGCACGGCATCACTCGATCCGGGGTCGCACCCGGCGACACCGTCATGGTCTTCGGCGCGGGTCCGATCGGCGCGCTGAGTGTGGCCGCGCTCCACGTCATGGGGATCGACCACATCACAGTCGTGGAGCCGCACAAGGGACGGCGTCAATTGGCAGCCGACCTCGGCGTGACGGACCTCGTCGATCCGGAGGACCTCGAGGTCTTCCCGCCCTGGGAACCCGAACGCATGTCGTCGCGCGCCGTCGACGTCGTCCTCGAGTGCTCAGGGCATCGGTCAGCCATCGAGGCAGGGTTCAGCCAGCTGGCCCGCGGCGGAATCCTGGTCATGGTCGGTGCCGGCATCGACCACCCCCAATTCGACATCAACCGCATGATCCTGAACGAGCTGACCGTGACCGGTTCCTTCGTCTACGACCAGGGTGGCTTCGAGCGGGCGCTCGAGTTGCTGGCGTCCGACGGGTTCCCGTCAGAACTGCTCATCGATCCCGACGACATCAGGCTCAACGCCATCGGAGACACACTCGAAGCCCTCGCCGCCGGCCGCATCGCCGGCAAGGTCATGGTGGTGCCGGCATGACACATCCCTTCTACCCAACGGGCAATCCGCGCTTCAACCACGTGGCGATGTCGCTGCCGGCCGACCTCCTCGACGC
>Ga0302326_10006574_pt1 | contig 26042 bp, 24 predicted proteins | sample Palsa_T0_3_FD_202264 | JGI IMG/M metagenome (GOLD analysis project Ga0302326, IMG submission 202264) | Peat permafrost microbial communities from Stordalen Mire near Abisko, Sweden - Palsa_T0_3 | ecosystem: Environmental > Terrestrial > Soil > Palsa > Peat permafrost | place: Sweden: Abisko... | reverse complement strand
GGCGGGCGCGCATCAGGGCGCCCCGCTGCGGTCGCTGCTTCCCCGGCCGGCCTGGATCAACGCCGCCGTCATGGCCGGCCCTCGTCCCCGGTCACCGAATCCCGCATCGCCTGCCCATCGCCTCGCCTGCCCCCACGGTACGTGAGCGGCCCGCTTCCCAGGATCACAGGCCGCAGGTGACAGCCAGGTCACATTTCCGGCCGCGTTTGATGTCAGGGGTGCTGGCTGCTGACCGAGACGACCTCGCCGGTCAGGTACGAGGCGTAGTCGCTGGCGAGGAAGACCATGACGTTGGCGACCTCCCAGGGCTCGGCCGAGCGGCCGAACGCCTCCTTGCCGACCAGCTCGGCCAGCAGTTCGTCGCTCGTCACCTTGGCCAGGAAGGGATGCATGGCCAGGCTCGGCGCGACCGCGTTGACCCGGATGCCGTGCGCGGCGACGTCGAGCGCGGCGCACCGGGTGAGCGCCATCACCCCGGCCTTGGCCGCCGCGTAGTGCGCCTGGCCGGGCTGGGCGCGCCAGCCCAGCACCGAGGCGTTGTTCACCACCGCCCCCCCGTGCCCCTGGGCGACCATCTGCCGCAGCGCCGCCCGGGTGCACCGGAAGGTGCCGTTGAGGGTCACGTCGAGCACCCGCAGCCACTGCTCGTCGGTCATCTCGAGGACCGAGCTGGTGCCGCCGAGCCCGGCGTTGTTGATCAGCACGTCGATGCGCCCGAACGCGCTGACGGCGCCGTCGATGAGCGCGTCGACCGCGCGCTGGTCGGTGACGTCGCACGGCAGCGACCAGATCCGGTCCCCGTGCGCGGCCGCGAGCTCATCGCGGGTCTCGCCCAGCCGCCGGGCGTGCTGGTCGCTGATCACCACCGCGGCGCCCTCCTGCAGGCAGCGGCGGGCGGCGGCCGAGCCGATGCCGGTGCCGGCCGCGGCGGTGATCACGACGACCTTGCCGTCGAGCAGGCTGTGACCCTCCGGCGGCTTCATCCGCGCGCCGCTCTCGGCAGGCCGAGCGCGCGGGTGGCGATGATGTTCCGCTGGATCTCGTCCGACCCGCCGTAGATGGTGTCCGCCCGGCCGAACAGGAACAGCCGCTGCCACCCGTCCAGCTCCCCGGCCCCTCCGTCGTCGCCGGCGTCCGCGACCATCGAGCCGGCCCCGCGCACGTCCATCGCCAGCTCGCCGAGCACCTGATGCCACCGCGACCACAGCACCTTCAGCACCGAGGCCTCGGCCCCGGGGCCGGCCGGCTGGCCGAGGGTGTCGAGCGCGTACGCCCGGATGACCTCGAGGCCGATCCAGGCCCGGGCGAGCCGGTCCCTGAGCCGCGGGTCCGCCCCCGCCTCGGTCCGCCGCGCGAGCTCGACCAGCTCGTCGAGCTCGCGCCGGAACCCGACCAGCTGCCCGAGCATGCCCGCCCCGCGCTCGGACTCCAGCGTCGCCTTCGCGATCCGCCAGCCGTCGCCGGGCGCCCCGACCACGTTGCCGAGCGCGGTCCTGGCCCGGTCGAAGAACACCTCGTTGAACTCCGACGTCCCGGTCAGCTGCCGGATCGGCCGGACCGTGACCCCCGGCTGGCGCATCGGGACGAGCAGGTAGGACAGGCCGCGGGAGCGGCGTGACCCGGGCTCGGTCCTGGCCAGCACGAAGCACCAGTCGGCCACGTGCGCGAGCGACGTCCACACCTTCTGGCCGGTGATCACCCACTCGTCGCCGTCGGGCACCGCGGTGGTGGCCACCGCCGCCAGGTCGGAGCCGGCCCCCGGTTCCGAGTAGCCCTGGCACCACAGCTCCTCGACCGCCGCGATCGGCGGCAGGAACCGCCGCTGCTGCTCCGGCGTCCCGAACGCGATCAGCGTCGGGCCGAGCAGCTCCTCCCCCACCACCGCGACCCGGGCGGGCGCCCGGCTGCGCGCGTACTCCTCGTAGAAGATCATCTGCTGCCGCAGGGTGGCGTCGTGCCCGCCGTGCGCGGCCGGCCAGCCGAGGCAGCTCCAGCCGGCCGCGGCCAGCCGCCGGTTCCAGGCCAGCCGCTCGGCGAACGCCTCGTGCTCGCGCCCCGGCCCGCCCGCGCCGCGCAGCTCGGCGGGCACGGTGGCGGCAAGCCAGTCGGCGACCCGGCGGCGGAACGCGTCGTCTTCGGTACCGGACTGCATGCGACTACCCTACCAAGCACTTGCTTGGTAGGGTCGAGTGGTGGAGCGGACGATCCCGGCGACGATCCCGGCCGCGGTCGCGAGCGCGGCCCGGGAGTTCGGCGACGCGGACGCCCTGGCCGAGCCCGGCGGCTTCCGGCTCAGCTACCGGGAGCTGCACCAGCGGGTCGGTGCGGTCGCTCGCGGGCTGATCGCCGACGGCATCGTCCCCGGCGACCGGGTCGCGGTCTGGTGTCCCAACACGGCCGCCTGGGTCCTGGCCGCCCTCGGCGCGCTGACCGCGGGCGCCACCCTGGTCCCGGTCAGCACCCGGTTCACCGGGGCCGAGGCGCTCGACGTGATCAGCCGCAGCCGCGCCCGCGCCCTGTTCGTCGACGACGACTTCCTCGGCGTCGACCGGCTGGCCGCGCTGCGCGCCGCCGCTTCAGCAGAACCCGACTCTGGCGGCAGCCTGGCCGGACTCGCGCTGGTGGTGCGGGTCGGCGGCACCGACTGGAAGGCTTATATCGAACGGAAGCTGGCGACTCTCCGTCCGTACGCCGCCGCTCGCGCGGCCGCGGTCAGGCCGGAGGACGTCAGCGACATCCTCTTCACCTCCGGCACCACCGGGCGCAGCAAGGGGGCGATGAGCAGCCACCGCAGCGCGCTGTCGGTCGCCCGCGCGTGGGCCGAGCACGGCGAGCTCGCCGCGGGCGACCGCTACCTGGTGGTGAACCCGTTCTTTCACAGCTTCGGCCTCAAGGCGGGCATCCTCGCCTGCCTGGTGAGCGGGGCGGTCATGGTGCCGCTGCCGGTCTTCGATCCGGTCGCGGCCATGCGGGTGATCGAGACCGAGCGGATCACCGTGCTGCCGGGGCCGCCGACGATCTACCAGACCATCCTCGACCATCCCGAGCGCGGCCGGTTCGACCTGTCGAGCCTGCGGCTGGCGGTCACCGGCGCCGCCAGCGTGCCGACCGCGCTGGTCGAGCGGATGTCCCGCGAGCTCAGCTTCCGGGTGGTGCTGACCGCCTACGGGCTGACCGAGGCGGTGGTGGCGACCATGTGCCGACCGGGTGACGCCCCGGAGACGGTGGCCCGCACCTGCGGGCGGGCGGCGGCCGGGTTCGAGGTTCGCATCGGGGAGGCCGACGAGGTGCTGCTGCGGGGGCCGAACCTGATGCTGGGCTACCTCGACGACCCCGTCGCGACGGGCGAGGCGATCGGCGCCGACGGCTGGCTGCACACCGGCGACGTCGGCCGGCTCGACGCCGACGGGTACCTGACGATCACCGACCGGCTGAAGGACATGTACATCTGCGGCGGCTTCAACGTCTACCCGGCCGAGGTCGAGCAGGTCCTGGCCCGGCTCGACGGCGTGGCCGAGTCGGCCGTGGTCGGGGTGCCCGACGAGCGGCTGGGCGAGGTGGGCCGGGCTTACGTGGTCGCCCGGGCCGGGCAGGCCCTCTCGCCGGACGCGGTCATCGGCTTCTGCCGCGAGCGGCTCGCCAACTACAAGGTCCCGCGGCAGGTGCTGTTCCTGGACACGCTGCCGCGCAACCCCTCGGGCAAGGTACTCAAGCGACTGCTAAGGAATGAGCCCTGATGGCAGACGAGGTCCTCTACTCCACCCGCGGCGCGGTCGCCCTGATCACGCTCAACCGCCCCCGGTACCGGAACGCGCAGAACTCGGCGATGACCTACGCGCTCGACGCCGCCTTCGCCCGGGCGGTGAACGACGACTCGGTCGCGGTGATCGTGCTTGCGGGCGCGGGCGATCACTTCAGCGCCGGGCACGACATCGGCACCCCGGAACGCGACGCCGACAAGTCCTTCCCGCGCCAGGCGGTGCTGTGGTGGGACCACGTCGGCAAGGCGGGCGCGGACGCCAGGTACGCCCGTGAGATGGAGGTCTACCTGGGCATGTGCCGACGGTGGCGGGAGCTGCCCAAGCCCGCGATCGCGATGGTCCAGGGCGCCTGCATCGCGGGCGGCCTGATGCTGGCCTGGGTGTGCGACCTGATCGTGGCGGCCGACGACGCGTTCTTCGCCGACCCGGTGGTGCGGATGGGGATACCGGGGGTCGAGTACTTCGCCCATCCGTGGGTGCTCGGGCCCCGGTTCGCTAAGGAGGTGCTGTTCACCGGCGGCCGGTTCACCGCCGAGCGCGCCCACCAGGTCGGCATGGTGAACCGGGTGGTGCCGCGGGCCGAGCTCGAGGCGGCGACGTTCGCGCTGGCGGAAGAGGTCGCGGCGATGCCCCCGTTCGGCCTGGCCCTGGCCAAGCGCGCGGTCAACCAGTGCGAGGACCAGATGGGCCTGCGGCCGGGGATGGACTCGGTCTTCGGTCTGCACCACGTCGCGCACGCGCACAACGCGGAGGTGGGCGGCGACTCGCTGGCGGGGCTGGACGCCAAGGGCATGAAGAAGAAGGCGGCGCAGTGACGTGGGTCGCGTGGTGACGTGGGCGACGTGGTGAGGCAGGCGGCGCAGTGACGCCGGATACCGGCGCGTTCCTGGCGGAGGCGCGCGACTGGCTGGCCGCGCACATGCCGCCGGGGCCGCTGCCGTCGGTGGACACCGCCGAGGGGTTCGAGTGGCATCGGGAGTGGGAGCGCGCGCTGGCGGCGGCGCGGCTGTCAGTGGTCTCATGGCCGACGGAGTACGGCGGGCGCGACGCCTCGCTGCTGGAATGGCTGGCGTTCGAGGAGGCGTACTACGCCGCGGGCGGACCGGTCCGGGTCGGTCAGAACGGGCTGTTTCTGCTGGCGCCGACGTTGTTCGCCCATGGCACCCGGGAGCAGCGTGACCGGCTGCTGCCGCCGATGGCGCGGGCGGACGAGATCTGGGCACAGGCCTGGTCCGAGCCGGAGGCGGGCAGCGACCTGGCCGCCATCCGGTCCCGCGCGGTCCCGACGGACGGGGGATGGCTGCTGTCGGGCACCAAGACGTGGAGCTCGCGGGCGGCGTTCGCCGACCGCGCGTTCGGGCTGTTCCGCACCGATGGCGTCGGGGCTGACGCTGACGGCGCCGGCGGCGACCGGCATCGCGGGCTGACGTACCTGCTGTTCGGCCTGCGCGATCCCGGGGTGACGGTCCGGCCGATCCGGCAGCTCGGCGGCGAGACCGGGTTCGCCGAGATCTTCCTCGACGACGTGTTCGTGCCGGACGCGAACGTCGTCGGTGCGCCGGGCGACGGCTGGCGGATCGCGATGAGCACCGCCAGCCATGAACGCGGGTTGTCGCTGCGGAGCCCGGGACGGTTCGTCGCGGCGGCCGACCGGCTGGTCGCGCTGTGGCGTGGAGTCGGCGAGCCGGCCGACACCGCTACCGCCCACCGAGTCGCCGACGCGTGGATCGGCGCCCGCGCGTATCAGCTGCACACGAACGCGACCGCTGTGCGGCTGGCCGAGGGCGGAACGCTCGGGACCGAGGCGAGCATGGGCAAGGTGTTCTGGTCCGAGCTCGACATCGCGCTCCACGAGACCGCGCTCGGCCTGCTCGGCCCGCGGGCCGAGCTCCGAGGCGAACGCTGGCTCGAGGGCTGCCTGTTCGCGCTGGCCGGGCCGATCTACGCGGGCACCAACGAAATCCAGCGCACCGTCATCGCCGAGCGGGTACTGAGCCTGCCCCGGGCGTCGGCCACGTCCCCCGGCCGTTCCTCCACGTCCTTTGGGCGTCCCCCCGCGTCCCCCTGGGCCGCCGCATTGCACGACCTGCTCGACGCGGCCGACGTGCCCGCCGCTGCCCGGTCGTGGGCCGACGGCGACCGGTCGACCGGTCTCGCCCTCTGGGGCCGGCTGGCTGGCCTCGGCGTCACCGCGCTCGCCGTGCCGGAGAAGTGGGGAGGGCTCGGCGCCAGCGCGACCGACCTCGCAACGGCGTGCGAGGAGCTCGGTCACCATGCGGTGCCTGGACCGGTCGCGGAGTCGCTCGCGGCCGTCCCTGCGCTGCTCTCCGCCTTGGCCGAAACCGAGGGGCGGGCCGTACCGGACGAAGCTGAATCGCCCGAAGCTGATGACTCCGCCACTGACGGCGGCGTCCGCGCCCCCGGTGAACTCCCTGCCCCCGGTGACCGGGCGGACCGGTGCGGGGACTGGCTCGCCGGGCTCGCCACCGGCGACCTGCTCGCCACGCTGGCCATGCCGCCACGTCTGCCGTTGGCGGCGGACGCCGAAGCGGCCGGGCTAGTGCTGCTGGCCGAACCGGACGCGATCTCGGCGGGCCGGGCCGGCCCTCGGCAGCGGTCAGTTGATCCCTCCCGCTCGCTGTCCGTTGTGAACGGGGACGACGTGCTGGCCCGCAACGCGGCCGCAGCGGTGGCCAGGGCCTTCGACCTCGGTGCGCTTGCCTGCTCGGCGCAGCTTCTCGGGGCCGCCCGCGCGCTGCTCGAGGCGAGCGTGCGCCACGCCCGCGTGCGCGTCCAGTTCGGCCAGCCGGTCGGGACGTTCCAAGCGGTCAAGCACAAGCTGGCGGACGTCGTGATCGCCATCGAGTTCGCTCGCCCGCTGCTCGACGCGGCCGCCGCCGCGATCGATCGTGACGCCCCGACCGTCCCGCGCGACGTCTCCGCGGCCAAGGTCGCCTGCGGTGACGCGGCTGCCCTGGCGGCCCGTTCCGCGCTTCAGGTGCACGGCGCGATCGGGTACACGGCCGAGCACGACCTGAGCCTTTGGCTGACCAAGGTCCGCGCGCTCGCCCCGGCCTGGGGCAGCCAGGCGTGGCACCGCCAGCGGGTCGTCACTTCGCTCGCATTGCCCTCGACCATCGAACCGCCCTCGGTCGGACCATGCGCCGCCGCACCGGTCACCTCCGCGCCGTCACCCGACGTCGAGCGCGACGAGTCTCCGTGGGCCTGACCGTCGAGCAGCGCGACCTGCGGGACGCGGTCCGCGGGCTGATCGCGAAAACGGATCCGGCCGTGTCTCCCTGGCCGCGGCTGCGCAAGGAAATCGGAGTCACCGCACTCGCCATCCCCGAGCGGTTCGGCGGGGCCGGCGCCGGGCTGGCCGAGACCTGCGTCGTCATGGAGGAACTAGGCAGAAACCTCACGCCCGCCCCCATGCTCGGCTCCGCCGTCCTCGCCGCCCAGGCCGTGCTCGCCTCCGGCGACGAGGCGGCCTGCGAGCGGCTCCTGCCGGCGATCGCCGACGGCTCTGCCACCGCCGCCCTCGCCTGGACCACGCCAGCCGGCCGCTGGGGCACGGCCGAGCTCGGGCACTGCGCGCGCGCCGTCGAACGCCACTGGCAGCTAACGGGTAGTGCGCACTACGTGCTCGACGGAGCGACCGCCGACGTGCTGCTCGTCGCCGCGACCACACCGGACGGCACCGGCCTGTTCGAGGTCGACCCGCGGCAGGACGGAGTCGCCCGGACGCCCGTCACCACCATGGACGCCTCCCGCGACCTGGCCGTCGTCCGGCTGGCCGACGTCACCGGCCGTCGCATTGGCGAGGACGCGGTCGCGCCGCTTGCCTTCGCGCGGGACCAGGCCTGCATCGCGCTCGGCGCTGAGCAAGTGGGCGCGGCCGAGCGAGCGCTCGAGCTGACCGTCGCCCACCTGCTGACCAGGGTCCAGTTCGGCCAGCCGCTCGGCGCCTTCCAGGCCCTCCAGCACCGAGCCGCCGACCTGCACGTCCTCGTCGAGTCGGCCCGCTCGCTGTCGCGCGCGATGGCGGCCACGCTCACCGGCGACCCCGACCTGGGCCTGCGCGCCGCCGCGGTCAAGGTCTACTGCTCGGAGACGCTCACCCGGGCCGCGTGCGAGATGATCCAACTGCACGGCGCCATCGGCGTCACCTGGGAACACCAGGCCCACCGCTACCTCAAGCGCGCGCACAGCGGCCGATATCTGTTCGGCAGCCCGGCCAGGCATCTGTCCGCGATTTCGGCCAATCTCATCGACGCGCCCAACTGACGGCTGGGACGGTGAATAACGAGCAGCGTGTCGTTGTGGCCGGGTTCACGTCCACGCCGACAGCGACCCTCGTGCCGACCGCCTGGAGCGTTCTCGACGGCCTAGCGCCAGCCGTAGCGTTGTTGCAGCCGAACCTCGACCTGCTCGAACGCCTCCCGCGGCAGGACCGACGCTTCCCGGCGCATTCCGCCCGTATGCACCCGGATCACCCGGTCCAGGTTGACCCAAGACGGCCGGTGCTCGCCATCCCACCCGCCCGCTCCGATGGACACAAAGTCGCCCGCGCCGTCGTGGTCCTTGCTGGTCAGTTGCACGGCCAAGTAGGTGCCCGCCGATTCGACGGCCACCACCAGGACCGGCCGGTCCTTGCCCCGCCCGTCGTTCTCCTCGAACGGCACCCAGGTCCACACGACCTCCCCGGGATCCGGGGCCCCGTCTGCTTGCGGCGAGTAGCTCAAGCGCACCCGCCCGATGCGCCGCGGGTCAACCTCCACGCTGGCATCCGGCCCGAACTGGCCCCGGAAGTCCTCCGCGTCCGCGTCGGGCGAGGGCGCATCGCCCTGGCGGCGGCCGCCCGTCACCATGTCGGACACGGCCTTCATCAGATCCTTGAGCACTCCCATGCCGCCACAGTAACCGGCCCCGCCATGGCTCCGCCCGCCCGACAGGCGGGCGCACCGTGACCCGGCGAACAGCAGCACTGCACCCGATAGGGTGCCCGGTGGGCGGCAGGCGGGATTCACACCTCCGGCACCGATACCAGCCTCACCGCACTGGCGGTCGAGGGATCAAGCCTGCGGCTTTTTGAACCGGAGCACGGCTGAGCCGCAGGCGCACAACGTGGGCCTATTCGGCGATCGTGACCTGCTGCTTGTCGAAGGCGACGTAGCCGCTGTAGTCCTTGCCCACCCGGTCGAAGGAGGCGGGATAGGGGTCGGGGTAGCTCCACGCCGCGTCGTGGTGGACCGAGCCGCCCACCGAGATGTCGTGGTACTGGGCGGCGCCCTTCCACGGGCAGGTGTACGGCGTCGGACTGTCGCTGAACGCCCCGGCGGAGAGCGATGAGGGCGGGAAGTAGTGGTTGCCCTCGATGACGATCAGGTCCGACTCTGGAGCATCAGCGACGACCGTGCCGTCGATAGTGACCTTCATGTCCCGTTCCCTCCTGGCTGGCTGGCTGCCTTAAGAACCCCATGACCAGCGTTACCGCGGCGACCAGAGTCTGGAAGATCCTCTCCCATTGATCCGGGAAGTCAAAAATCGTGCTCAGCGCCACCCATGCGATTCCGGCGGCCAGTACGCTCACCGCCGTCAGCGGAGCGCCTGTCCACCGGTCTACCCCCCACAGCTGCCTGCTACCCCGGGATCGCCTGCATCCCGGCCCGGTCCTCCGCAGGCGAGGACGACAAGCGGCCGCACGCCTATCTTCCCGTTGCGTCGGCCTCAGGGTTGCCGAGAGCGGTCAGCACGCGTTGTTTCATCGTCAGGTACTGCCGGGCGCCGCGCTTGGGCAATCCGGCCGGACGCCGGACGATCCGCGGCTCCTGAACTATCTCGCTGCTGGCGAACTGCTCGCGGGTCAAGTCGATCTCGGTTCCGTCGGGCAGGAGATTCCAGTAGTGCACTCCTTGGCGACTGCCGTCGGTGCGGAGCACCTCGGCGATCAGCAGCTCGCCTCCCAGCAGGTCGTGGATGGTCAGCGCGGTGGACCCACACTGCCCGCGGGAGGGGTTGGCCGCGGACCAGTCCTCCGCATCGACGGGATCGCACGTATCGAGCGCCCAGGCCGCGCGTATCGCGGCTTCCAGATCGGCTCGGACAACATTGGCCACGCGCACGATCCTCCCACCAGCAGGGGCCTGGTGGGACGCGGTACGGTTGGCCCATAGACCGTCATGGGGAGGACGCGTGCCGTACATCGTCGACTTTGAGAACGTCTCCACCGTCGGCCTGGAGTCGTCGCCGGTCGCGGAGGCGCTCGCGGGACTTCGGGCCAACGAGGCGCGCTACTACAAGAACAAGTACGACCACGTCTTCACCGTGAGCCCGGTCAGCGAGGCACCCGACGCGCTCGACCTGGTGACCCGCGTCCTCGCCGACGAGCGCGGCCTCGTCATCTCCGCCCGCCCGCTCGAGGCGACCGCCTTCGAGGTGGATGGCGTCCGGATGGCTTACGTGTTCTACGAGTCCGGTCTGGCCATCAACGTCATGTACACGATCGCCGACGCGGGCAAGCGCGCGGTGGGGTTCAAGCTCTCGGAAGGCATGGAAGTCCCCGAGGAGCTGACGGCGGCAGGCTTCAAGTTCGCGCGCCAGAAGTCAAAGCTGGCCGGCGTGATCCGCGGGTCCTTCTTCGTGATCAAGGGCGAGTACTGAACCACGGCTGCTAACCGCGGTCGACGAGACTCGCAGCCTGGGAGAGGAACTCGGTGCAGCGGGCGAAGGTCCGGGCGATCTCGCGCCCGGCCAGGCGCCCCTGGTAGGCGTGGTACCTGCCCAGCTCCCAGTGCCGTGCGCGCGGCGCGAGCGATTCCAGCCCCGGCTCGGGCAGCGGACGCCAGGTCCAGCCGCCGGCCTCGTCGCCCTCGGTGGCGGGGCGGACGAACTCGTCCGGTTCGACGGATTTGCCGAGCTGGTTGCGGACGTATCTGAGGCCTTCCAAGGTCCCTTCGGTCTTCCGTCGGCGCACGTCCTTGTCCGCCAGCGCCCTCTCGTAGTCTCGCGGGTGGTAGCGGACCAGGGTCGCGTCCACCAGCGTGACCCACCACACCGTTTCCCCGACCGCTGCCGCCACCCGATGCAGATCCCACGCACCGGCGACGGCGAGCCGCCCGGCCGCCTCGGTCATAGCGATGACCGACCAGTCGATCGCGACGGCGGGAGCGGCGGCCACGCCGGCGTGCTCGCGGTTCCACGCCATCCGACAACGGGGGGAGCAGAACCGGGCGTGCTCACGCTGCGGGGTGAACGGCGTCCCGCACTGCGAGCACTCCCGGACATCGGCCACCGCTCGATGGTACGCGCCGACGGCGCGGCCCGCGGCAGACGCGGAGGTTCGTCTAATTCGGCGGCCAGACATGTCTCGTTCATATTCTGTTCATTCTTAAGTCGGCGGACAGTTTCCCTGGATACATAACTTCAGTGGCGTGGGTGATTTCAGCTACCCGGCCGGACGTGGCACATGCCGGCCTTCTTCGCGCGCGATGACGGGAAATGCCAGTGTCTGAGACCCGGACCCCATCCCTGGCCGGATCGCCTGACGAGGCCGCGCTGCCGGGACTGCGCAGACGCGCCCTGCTGGTGTCCGGGATGGGATTCTTCACCGATGCCTACGACCTGTTCGTGATCGGCATCGTGTCCACGTTGCTCAAGACCCAGTGGCATCTCGGCACGGAGCAGCTCGCACTGCTCAACGCGGTCATGCTCGGGGCGGCGTTTCTGGGCGCGCTGGTGTTCGGCCGGGTCGCCGATATCATCGGCCGGACTCGCGTGTACTGGATGTCCGCCGCGCTGATGGTGATCGCGGCGGTCGGCTCGGCGCTGGCCCCGTCGCTGGCCGTGCTGATCGCGTTCCGGTTCCTGCTCGGCTTCGGCGTCGGCGGCGACTACCCGGTCAGCGCCGTGCTGATGAGCGAGTACGCCGACGGCAAGAACCGCGGACGGATGGTCGGGCTCGTCTTCTCCGCCCAGGCGGTCGGGCTCATCGTCGGCCCGGTGGTCGCCCTCGCTTTGCTCGGCGGCGGCGTCGGCCCGGCTCTCACCTGGCGGATCCTGCTCGGCCTGGGTGCGATCCCGGCGGCTGCCGCCGTCTGGATGCGCCGCAAGATGCCAGAGCCGCCCCGGTATCAGGCCCGGGCCGGCAGCCAGCGGCAGACCGGAACCCGTGCGCCGGCCCAGGCCACCGGTAGCCTTCGGTCATTCCTGGCCAGCCGCAGGCTCCTGGTGCTGCTCGCCGGGACGGCGGGCTGCTGGTTCCTCCTCGACTATGCCTACTACGGCAACACGATCTCCACCCCGCAGATCATCGCCCTGATCACGCCGCACGCCTCCCAGACCACGACGATCGCCATTCAGCTCGCGATTTTCGCCGTCGCGGCGGTGCCCGGCTACGCGCTTGCGGTCTGGCGAATGGACCGGATCGGCCACCGCCGACTCCAGCTGGTCGGGTTCATCATGATGGGCGCCTGCTTCGCCGTGATCGGCCTGGTCCCCGGGATGACCACGGCAGTGGTCCCGTTCCTGCTGGCCTATGGCATCAGCTACTTCTTCACCGAGTTCGGCCCGAACGTTACGACCTTCGTGCTGCCCGGCGAGCTGTTCCCCACCCGATTCCGGGCTACCGGGCACGGCATCTCGGCCGGCGTCGGGAAGCTGGGCGCGTTCATCGGCGTGTTCCTCTTCCCCGTCCTCCAGCACTCGCTCGGGCTGCGTGGCACGCTGCTGCTCACCGCCGGGATATCGGTCCTTGGCGCGTTCCTCACCCTCGTCCTGCCCGAGCCAGCAGGCCGCAGCCTGGAGGAAATCTCAGGCGAGGCCGAGGTCATCGCCGCGGCCGAGGACGCGATCCGCGATGCCGAAGAGCCGGCCATCGTCAGCCCTTAGCGGGCCGGGCTATCGACTCGACGCTGCGGCGACGGCCGGACGGTCTTAGCGGAAGCTCGCGACGAAGCGACGCTGCCAGGGAGTTTCCAGGGAACCGTCGGCGGCTGGCGGGCCAGCAGGTACAGCGCGAACTGCGGCGGCGGCCCTTCCGGGAGGGAGCGCCGCAACCCCCGTCCGCGGACGAGCCGGCCCGACGGCAACCGGAGCACGCTCCCGGCGCCGTGACGACGCCCGCTCACCGGCGGCGGCACCGCCACAGCAGGTACGTCGGCACCGGAGCTGGCGGCTCGACGAAGCATTCGGCTTCCAGCCGGGCGTCAAGCAGCGCGTTCAGGTAGGTGGACAGCTTGCGGTGCGTCGCTCCCACCCGGATCCGGACGCCCTCGGGATTGTGGTCCTCCGGCGAGATCCACCACCCCTCGTAGTCGTACCCCCGCTCTGGCGGCCAGCTGCTCGCCCCCCGCTCGCTGCCCGGAAGGCACGGATGCACGATCGAGGCGACGAACCAGCCGCCCGGCCGCAGCACCGCCGTCACGGCCGAGAAGGCACCCGCCAGGTTGTCGATGTCCATCAGCGCCATCTCGCAGGTGTAGCCGTCGAAGGCCCGCCCGTCCCACCAGGCGAGGTCGCTGGTGACGTCGGCGTGGAAGTAGGTGATGTTCGCCGGGCCCGCCGCGCGCGCCCGGCCCAGCATCGCGTCCGAGATGTCCACGCCGGTCACGTCAGCCCCCAGAGCGGCCAGGTGACGGCTCATCCGGCCCTGCCCGCACCCGACGTCAAGCACCCGGTCACCGGTCACGGCGGGCAGCAGGCCGTCCTGGGCCGCGATGAGCGGTGGCCGGTCACTGCTCCACCGCTCATACCACTCGGCGAATTCGTCGTACCGCGCCTGCGTCTGCGTCATCTTCCGACGCTAACTTCCTGCCCGACGACGACTGGCTATGTTCGCGGGAGGCTGACCACGATCGTCTCGGTGACGCATCTAGTGCTCACCTATAGCCCGGTCAAGCCACTCGGCTAGCAGTTGCCGTTCCGCGTTGCTGAGCATGTCGAGCTGGGCCACGAGCGCGCGCAAGGTTACTGCGGCGGCAACAGATCCGGTGTCAGAGACCTCGGGAACCGCGTTGACGATCTCGCGCAGTACGGCTTCGTACATGGCGTCTGCGAGACCAAGATCGCGGTCATCGGGTGGCATCGACAACAGCGTCTGCACGGCGCCCACCCCGGCCGCCCGAATGAGGTTGACCGCGCGCTGCTCGCTCACCCGCAGTCGCCCGGCCGATGCGACTCGGTGGACCCGCGCTCGCAGCACATCGGCCGCCGTTCGCGCAGCAGGTGACCGGAAGCCCCGGGCCGGATCGCTCAGCAGAGCGAACAACGTCGCGTTCGTGAGACCGAACTCGATCTGAGCCTGCCAGCCGTCGCGGAGGTCCTCCAGCGGGTCGACGTTCTCGGCCGATGCCGCCTCGACATGCGCCGACTTAGCGGACGAGTAGGCCGCCAGCACATGCTCGGCTACGGCGTCGAGCAGACCGTCCTTATCGCCGAAGAGCCGGTAGATCATCGGGGCCTGGACGCCCGCGCCTTGAGCGACACCACGCGTGGTGACAGCCGCGGGACCCTGCTCTTGAAGGAGGCGCGCTGCGACCTCCACGATTCTCCTGCGCGCGTCCAGCCTGCCCTCTACCTGTGCGTCGTCAGCCATGTTCCAACGATACGGCATCACCGTTACCACTGCATTTCCCGTGATATCATTCAGGTGATACCATCGATAACAGGAGGGCGCGAGCATGATCATCGTTACCGGAGCAACCGGCGCGCTCAACGGCGCGACCGTCGACCACCTCTTGAAACTCGTTCCCGCTGAGGACATCACCGTCGCCGTCCGCGATGTCGCCAAGGCCCAGCGGTTCACGGACCGAGGGGTGACGGTCCGTCAGGGCGACTACGCCCACCCAGCGTCGCTCCCGAAGGCATTCGAAGGCGCCGACCAGCTGCTGCTCGTTTCGTCGAACGACCCGACCGCAGACGCCGTAAGCCTGCACCGCAGCGCCATCGAGGCGGCGGCGGCCGTGGGCGTTGGCCGGATTCTTTACACGAGCCACCAGGCCGCGGGACCCAATAGCCCCTTCGGTCCCGCAAACGACCACGCCGCCACCGAGCAGCTGCTCGCCGACTCAGGCGTCTCCTGGACCTCGCTGCGCAACGGCTTCTACGCGCACAGCCTCGGCTGGCTGGCCGGACCTTGGCAAGAGACCGGCGCCATCACAGTGCCCGGCGATGGACCGGTCTCCTGGACGGCGCGGGAGGACGCCGCTGAAGCGGCCGCGATCATCCTCGCCTCGAACGGCGCCTACGACGGACCGATCACCCTCACGGCGAGCGCAGCGCCGACCTTCGAAGACATCGCCGTGATCGCCTCGGACCTCACCGGCCGGAACATCGAGCGCGTAGTCCTGGACAAAGACGAATGGATCGCAGCGCAGATCGCCCGGGGCACGCCGGAGTTCGTCGCGCGCTTCTCGCTCGGCTTCTACCAGGCAGCAGAGCAAGGCCGGTTCGCAGGCGTCGACCCCCTACTTGCCACCCTCCTCGGCCGCGAACCACGCACCGCCGGCGACGCACTCGGCGACCCCGCGAACCACTAACGGCCTAACACCCACTCGGTGCGAACTCCATCGCTCCCTGCTGCGAGAGCACGTGGCTCGCCCAACCTGTAGGCCGGCCGCCGTCCGGCCTACAGGGAAAGACCACCGCATTGCCCGCGAAGTCGACCGCCACGCAGGCGCCGGGGAAGCAGGAGACGCCGGTGAGGCCGCCGCCATCGGGATCGACCGGGCTCCTGGCCGACCAGGACGGAGCCGCCCAAGAGCTGCCGTTCCAGGTCAGCGCGCGGCCGTTGGTGTCGACGGCTACGCAGAACGTCGGCGACGCGCAGGAGACGGCGGTGAGGATGCCGGCGATCGGGTCGATGTCGACCGGGCCGGCGCGCCAGGCGCTAGGGCCGCCGGCCAGCGCGTTGCCGTTGCCGTCGACGGCCGCGCAGAACGACGCGTTCGGGCAGGAGACGGACTCGAACCCGTCGCCGGTGACGTCGATCTGCACCGGGCTGGACCAGTGCTTACCGGTCCACGTCAGGTAGTCGCCGCTGCCGTCGACCGCGGTGCAGAACGCCGCCGACGGGCAGGACACCGACATCAGGCCGCCCGCCCCGTCCGGGTCGAACGTGGCGTCCACCGTCCACTTGGCGCCGTTCCAGGTTACGGAGCCGCTCTCCCAGTCCAGGGCCACGCAGAACGAGCTCGTCGGGCAGGACATCGCCCCGATCCCGCCGCCGGTCGAGGCGGTGGTCGGGTCGATCGGGTCCGGCGCCGTCCAGCGCGTGCCGTTCCAGGTGAGGACGTCGCCGTTCCAGTCGCCGGCCGCGCAGAAGGTCGCGCTCGCGCAGGAGACCGCCTTCAGCGACGAGCCGCTGTCGTCGACGCGGTCCGGTGCGGTCCAGCCGGCGCCGTCCCAGCGGAGCGCGTCGCCGTCGCCGTCGACCGCGACGCAGAAGGAGGCCGAGGGGCACGACACCGAGGTGAGTCCGGCGCCGTTGGCGTCGACGGCGTGCGGGGGCGACCAGTACGCGCCGTTCCAGGTCATGACCCGGCCCAGGGTGTCGACGGCAGCGCAGAAGGACTGCGACGGGCAGGACACCGACGTGATCTCCACCCTGGTTCCGCCCTGGTCAACGGAGACAGGTGCCGACCATCCGGTCCCGTCCCAGCGCAGCGCGTTGTTGCCCGATTCGTCGATCGCCAGGCAGAACGACGGCGTCGGGCAGGACACGGAGCGCAGGTTCCCGCGGACCGGGTCGAAAGCGCCCGCCGCGGCCGACGGCGCGTCGGGCGCGGTGCGCTGGATCGGCGCCGAGCTGGTGAACGGCTCGAGGATGTGGCTGTACTGGTACGGCGACTGCTTCTGCTGGCTGCCGGCCGTGTTGTCGTCCTGGACGTTCCAGAACGAGAGCTCGGCCAGGCCTCGCGCGGCCGCCCAGCGCTCCACCGTCCCGGCGTCCGCGAGCGTGAACGTCTCGGCGGGCCCGTAGTCGTCGACGCCGAGGTCCTCGGTGACGCCGATCATGCCCCAGAGCTGGCTCGGGGTCTTGCCCGGGTACAGGACGTGCAGGCGGTCGTAGAGCTGCTGAGCGGCGCCCTCGGTGTTGTCCGCCATCTCGTGCGGCAGGTTGTCGTAGTAGTCGAACGTCATGATGTTGACGACGGCGATCTGCGCGCCGTTGGCCACGGCGTTCTGCAGCACGTAAGAGCCGCCCTGGTCGGTGCCGGTCGTGTTGGTGGGGATCGTGTACACGAACTGGACGGACCGGTGCGTGCGCTGCGCCCACCGCTCGACCAGGGCGATGGCCCGGTTGCGCCGGTCGATGCCGGCGTAGTTGTTCAGCGAGTCTTCCTCGGTGTCGAGGTCGAGCCGGGTGACGTGATAGGTCGTGATGACCTTCTCGTACTGGCCGGCGATGGCGGGCACGCTGTGGCAGCTGTCGGCGATCTCCTCGTCCGCGCTGTCGGCCGAGGCGCCGCCGAAGGACGGGACGACGTTCCCGCCGGCCGCCTGCACGGCCGCGATGCCGGCCGCGTAGGTCTTGCCGACCGGCATCGACGGTTCGCCGTTCCAGTCGACGGTGCACGATCCCGGCTTCGCCGTCTGCAGGAACGCCAGCGTCAGGTACTTCGCCCCGGACGCCTTCGCCGTGGCCGCGAGGGTGTCGGTGGTGTTGAAGTAGTACGGCGCGAAGACATGCGGCGGCAGCTGGCCGTCGGGTGAAGCCGCCGTTTCCCGGCCGGCCGGGCTCGCGTCCGCGACGCCGGGAATCACCGCGCCGATCGCCATCCCGCCCACGCACGCGATCGCGGCCGCCGCCGCGAGCATCCGCCTCCACACCATGAGCACTCCTCCGCTCGGCGGGACGGCCGCTCCCCCGGGTCGGCCGCATTCCGGCATAAAATTAGGAAACTTTCCTAACGTGGTCATACTGTGCTCGGAGCTGACTAATCGTGTCAAGTAGTCAAGGGCGAACCACCGGCTAGAGCGGACCGGTCCTGCCCGGGGGTGGAATTTCACTGCCGCTGCCTAGACTCGGGTTCATGGTGGATAACAGGCTGTCTGTATATGACCGCGAGCTGTTCCTGGCCGAGCCGCACATCGCGGCCCTGTCGGTGTCGGCCGGGCTGGACCGCGGCCCGGTGACGGTGCCGATGTGGTACCAGTACGAGCCCGGCGGGGAGGCGTGGATCCTGACCGAGTCGGCGTCGCTGAAGGCCCATCTGATCGGGGCGGCGGGCCGTTTCTCCCTGATGGTCGACCGGATGACGCCGACGATCCGCTATGTGTCGGTCGAGGGACCGGTCACCCGGACGGTCCCGGAGACCGACGAGCTGCTGTGGGAGATCGCCACCCGCTACCTGGGCCCGGAGAAGGCCCGCGATTACGTCGCGATGGCGAAAGCGGAGTTCGGCGAGCAGGTGGTGATCTACCTCCGCCCGGAGCGCTGGCTGTCGTCGGACCTCGGCCCGGCCTGAGCAAGCGCCGTCCGAGGGCGGTCTATCCTTTTGGTCACGAGTCCTACCGCAGGAGCCCGCCTGATGGATGAACCCGCCGCCGCCCGAACCGCCGCTGCCGCCGATCGCGGCCCGGCATTTGGCGCTCCCGGCCCGGCCGACCCGACGTCGTGGATGACGCCGCCGAACGTGGGCCCGCTGAGAGGGGGCGAAGCGCCCGGAGGGCCGCGCGGGCCGGTGCCCCGGATGGCAGCGTCGCCGCGCCTGAGCCATGCGGCTTTCGAACGGCTTGCGGGCTACGGCACGCGGCAGCAGACCAGCGAAGGCGACGTGCTGTTCGAGCCGGGTGATGAGGACGTCGACCTGATCGTGATCGCCGAAGGCTCGGTCGAGGTCATCCGGGCGGCGACCGCCGCGGTGCCGGCCGAGACCGTGGCCAAGGTCGGCGCGGGCGGTTTTGTGGGCGAGCTGAGCCTGCTGACCGGGCAGAACCTCTACGTGCGGGGCCGGGTCCGGGAGGCCGGGGCGGTCTACCGGGTCTCGCCCGCGCGGCTACGGCAGCTGATGGCGAACGACGTCGAGCTGTCCGACATCGTCTTCAAGGCGCTCGTCGCCCGCCGGGAGCTGCTGCGGCGCAGCACCGCCGCCCAGGGGGTGGAGATCGTCGGCCACCCGGTGTCCGCCGCGGCGCTGGCGCTGCGGACCTACGCGGCCCGGCAGGCGCTCATCCACCTCTGGCTCGACGCCGGCACCGCAGAGGGCCGGGCGCTGATGGAGTCTTCCGGCCTCGGCGAGGGCGACCTGCCCGCCGTGGTCATGCCGGGCGCCACGCTGAAGCGGGCGACTCCGGGCGAGCTCGCCCAGAAGCTGAACCTGAGCTACCACCGCTCGCCCGGCCAGCTGGTTGACGTCGCGATCGTCGGCGCCGGTCCGGCCGGCCTCGCGGCCGCCGTCTACGGGGCGTCCGAGGGCCTCGCGACCGTGCTGCTTGACGCTGTCGGCACCGGCGGCCAGGCGGCGGCCAGCTCCCGGATCGAGAACTACGTCGGCTTCCCGTTCGGCCTGTCCGGCGCCGACCTGACCGGGCGGGCCGTGCTGCAGGCGCTCAAGTTCGGCGCCCAGCTCGCCAGCCCCTGCCTGGTCGTCAGCCTCGACAGCAGCCGGACCGCGGACGGCCGGCTCCGGCTGCGGCTGCCCGGAGGCGAGCAGATCGACAGCAGGGCCGTCGTCATCGCGACCGGTGCCCGCTACCGCGCGCTGCCGCTGGAGCGGTGGCCGGACTTCGAGGGCGCCGGGATCTACTACGCGGCGACCGAGCTGGAGGCTCGCGGCTGCGCGGGCAGCCCGGTCACCGTCATCGGCGGCGCCAACTCGGCCGGCCAGGCCGCGCTCTACCTGGCCGGGCGGGGCAGCGAGGTCTCGCTGGTCGTCCGCGGCGCCAGCATCGAAGCCGAGATGTCGGCCTACCTCGTCGACCGCCTCCTCGCCCACCCCAAGGTGACCGTGCGCTGCCGCAGCGAGGTGACCCGGCTTGACGGCGGAGACTTCCTCCAGGAGATCAACGTCACCGACCGGGGGGCCGGCACCACGCAGGCCCAGCCGTGCTCGGGGTTGTTCTGCTTCATCGGCGCCGAGCCCGCCACCGACTGGCTGACCGGGATCGCGACCGAGGATGACGGCTTCATCCGGACCGACGTCCAGCTGACCAACGGCGACCTCGGCCCGGCCTGGGCTGCCCTCGGACGGCGGCCGTTGCCATTCGAGACCAGCATCCCCGGTGTGTTCGCGGTCGGCGACGTCCGATCGGGATCGATGAAGCGGGTCGCCGCCGCTACCGGCGAAGGCGCCAGCGCGATCGCCTCCGTCCACAAGGCCATCGGGTTCGCCTGACGGTGCCGAGACGCCCGGGACCGTTCGACCTAGGGATTTTGACTTGCTGACCTACGGGTCCGGGGTCTCGCGGACGACTTCGGCCGGGTCTTTGTCGTCGCGCAGGCCCTCGAACCGGGGCTGGCGGAGCAGGCCGTCGGTGGTCCACTCGGCGAACTCGATCTGGGCGACCATCCGCGGCTCGGCCCAGTGCACCCCCGCCCGCGGCGGCTTGCCCTGGGCGAACGGCGAGGTGCCCCGTTCCAGCGCCGACAGCGACTCGTGCAGGCTGCGCAGGGTCGCGGCGCTGAAACCGGTCCCGACCTTGCCCGCGTAGGTCAGCTGGCCGTCGGCGTCGTAGTAGCCGACCAGGAGGGCGCCCAGCCCCTGTCGGGCGCCCTGCGGGTCGGTCCAGCCGCCGATCACGAGCTCCTGGCCGGAGATGCACTTGAACTTGAGCCAGTTGCGGGTCCGGCCGTCGGCGTACGGGGCGTCCGCGCGCTTGGCGATCAGCCCCTCCCAGCCGTCGACGCACGCCTGCGCGTAGAACGCCTCGCCGTCCCCGGTGCGGTGCTCGGTGTACCGGAGCGGCCCGGTGAAATCGAGCAGGGCGCGCAGGCGCTCCTTGCGCTCGCGCTGCGGCAGGGGGCGGGTGTCCTGGCCGGCCGCGAACAGCACGTCGAAGATGTAGTAGAAGACCGGGAAGTCCTCGATGAGCTTCGGGGTGGGGTGCGCGACGCCGAGCCGCTGCTGCAGCAGCGAGAAGCTGGTCTGCCCGTCGCGGAACCCGACCACCTCCCCGTCGACGACGAAATCATCCGCCGCCTGGGCCCCCAGCGCGTCCGCGACCTCGGGGAACGTGCTGGTCACGTCGCGGTCGTTGCGGGTCAGCAGCCGGACGCCGGACCCGTCGCGGAACGCCAGCAGCCGCTCACCGTCCAGCTTCCGCTCGAACAGCCACTGCGGGTCGGAGAACCGGTCCTTCGTCAGCGTGGCCAGCTGCGGCCGGGCCCACGACGGGATCTGCCCAGACCCGGCTGACGCCTCGGCCCCCGCTGCCTGCTTGCCTGCCATCGCCGCCGCCCTCCCCCGTGCCACCTTGACAAACACCTTACGCAGACGGTCTCGAGGACCGATACCGGGGCAGCGCCCGGGTGCGCGCAGGCTCTGGGCAACCAGCCGGCGCGCGAGTAGCGTGTGCGTCGTGGATGAGGAGACGTGGCTGGATGCCACTGCGCAAGCGGACCTTGTCCGCCGCGGCGAGGTAAGCCCCAAGGAACTGGTCGAGGCGGCCATCGCCCGCATCACGGCGGTCAACCCGCAGCTGAACGCCGTGATCCGGACCAGGTTCGACGCCGCCCGGCAGGAGGCTGAGGGCGATTATCTGCCCGATGGCCCGTTCCGCGGCGTCCCGATGCTGTTCAAGGACTTGGGCTGCACGGTCGAGGGCGAGGTGACGTCGTTCGGGCTCGGACCGCTGCGCGACCTCGCGATCCCGGTGACGTCGTACCTGGCCGAGCACTTCCGGTCGGCCGGCTTCATCGCGCTGGGCCGGACCACCGTGCCGGAGCTCGGCACCACGGTGACCACCGAGCCGCGAAGCTTCCCGGCCGCGCGCAACCCCTGGAACCCCGGTCACTCGACTGGCGGATCGTCGGGCGGCTCGGCCGCCGCGGTGGCCTCGGGCATGGTGGCGGTCGCGCACGCCAACGACGGCGGCGGCTCCATCCGCATCCCGGCCAGCGAGTGCGGGCTGGTCGGGCTCAAGCCGACCCGCGGGCGGGTGAGCCAGGGACCCATCACCGGGGAGGCGTGGGCCGGCAGCACGATCGACGGAGCGGTCACCCGCACGGTCCGCGACGCGGCCGGCATTCTGGACGTGATCAGCAGGCCGATGCCGGGCGACCCCTACTACGCTCCGCCGCTGTCGCGTCCGCTCGCGCAGGAAGTCGGCGCCGACCCGGGTCGGCTTCGGATCGGGTTCCTCGACGAGACGGGCGTGCCGGGCTATCTCGATGATCCGGAGTGCCGCGCGGCGGTGGCCAGCGCGACGTCGCTGCTTGAGTCGCTCGGCCACTACGTCGACCAGTCCGCGCCCGCGGCCATGTTCGAGCCGGAAATCGCCGGGCACTTCAATATCATCATCGCCGCCGACACCGAGGCGACCATGCAGGCGTTCGAGATGCTCCTCGGCCGCCCGATCGGCGAGGACGAGATCGAGCCGCGCAACGCCGCCTACCGGCGGGCCGGCCGGCAGCTCCGCGCGGCCGACTACCTGCAGAGCCGGGCCTGGCTGGGGATGTGGGCGCGCCGGATGGCGGACTGGTGGAACAGCCACGACCTGCTGCTGACGCCGACCCTGGGCGCGCCCCCGCCGGAACTGGGCTGGTTCACGGCGGCCGGCCCGGAGGAGGAAGCGAACCGGATCGCCAGCTTCATCCCCTACACCCCGCAGTTCAACATGACCGGCCAGCCGGCCGTCAGCCTCCCGCTGCACTGGACCCCCGAGGACCTGCCGGTCGGGGTCCAGCTGGTCGCCGCCTACGGACGCGAGGACCTGCTCGTCCGCATCGCCAGCCAACTCGAGCAGGCCGCGCCCTGGAGCCAACGGCACCCGCGGGTGCACGCCTGACCGCTAGACCGTGACCAGGGTCCGATTTTCGCGCTGGGCCGCGCTCCGGTCCGGCAACCGCAGCCAGCGCACCGTCTCGACGCTGCCGAGCAGGTCCAGGCGGCGGATCAGCGCGGGCAGCGCCTCAGACTGACTGGCGTGCGCGGCGGCGGCGGACTTCTGGATCGCGCGGGCGATTTCCGCGTCGGCGCCCAGGTCGAGCGTCCAGACACCGCCGACGCCCGGGTGGGTCGACGCCACCACGGGCACCCCGGCCGCCCCGGCAGCGGCTTCGGCCGCCCGCGCGACGGCGGCGTCGGCGCGGTCGCCCGCCTCCGGGGCGACGACAAGCAGCAGGTCGGCGGAGCGCTCGACGATCGCGCGGCCGATCCGCTCGGCCAGCTCGACGGCCGGGTACTCGGGCAGCTCCCCGTCGCGGTAGTTCGCCACCCCGATCCCGCCAATGCCGAGGATGGAGGCCGCCAGCTGCGTCTCCCAGGGCCGGATGGCCTCGAGCCGCGCGGTGCCGGAGTTCTGCCCGGCGGCCTCGCCGCGGGTCAGGCTGAGCAGGCTGAGGCGGGCCCCCGCCCGGCCGAACGCGTACAGCACGCCGCCCAGGTCGGCCGATTCCTGTCCCGGCCGCGCGGTCACGGCCAGCACCGAGACGGCCCTGGGGAGCGAGCCGTCGGCGGACGCGCTCGGGGTCCGCGGGCGCGGAATGGCTGGCGTGGTCGTCATCGTGCTCTCCTGTCGGAGTCGGTTACCGGGTCGCTGGCCACTTGCGCTCTCAGGTTGCCTGGCCAGCGGTCTTGATCCTCGCCGAGACGCGTGCGCGTGCAGTGCAGCCGATGTGGAGATCAGATGGAGCGCTCCCCTCGCGTTAGAGTTTCGCCCTCAGCGTCATCGACGATCTTCAAGTGCCAGGCGGCACCGGGCCACCCGACCGATCGGACGCAGCCAGATCGCGGCTGGGGCGGGCGATGCGCAAATGGCTTGCAGGCAATGGTTTCATCCCCCGATCATGGCCGGCGTCAGGGCGGGACCGGGGAAGGGGCCGGACGCCGGCCGGAGGGGATTGGACGAACGCCGCGAGACACGCGGAGCGAATGAGGACACGGTGTGCGGGCAGTACCGGTAAGCTCACGGGTGGCGCGGCGAGGTCGCGTCATAGCATGGCTGATAGAGGACGTGGAGAGATGGCAACAGGAACAGTGAAGTGGTTCAACGCCGATAAGGGCTTTGGTTTCATCGCCCCCGATGACGGGACGGCGGACGTGTTCGTGCACTTCTCCGCGATCGCGAGCTCCGGCTACCGCTCCCTGGACGAGAACCAGAAGGTCGAGTTCGACACGACCCAGGGGCAGAAGGGCCCGCAGGCGGAGAACGTTCGTCCGCTCTAAGGCACAACGCGCCGTGTCACTACCGCGGCGCACTCGCCGGGCCTGTCGGCTGACCCGCCGGCAGCAGCGGCGTGCGCGTATCGGCAGGGGCTGACACCGGCAATTGCCGTATACGCGGCATCTGGCCTGCTTCGGGTGTCGGCCTGCGTTCCGAGTCTTAGCCGGAACGCAGGTCGGCATTCCCACCGACATCATCGGCTTTCCCGCTCCCAGCCGGGCTCCCCGGTTATTGGATGGCGGGGTGCCGGACCGGTGGCGTACCGTCGCGGCCATGACTTCCGACGCCCCGGCGGGGCTATCAATCCGGGCGGAGGCTCCCGGCCAGCAGGCCGAGGTCCGCACGGTGCACGCCATGGCCTTCGGCGACGGCGAGCGAGTGCCGCGATTGGTGGACGCGCTGCGGGCTGCCACGGCGGCGCTGCCGCCGCTGTCATTCGTCGCCACTTGGGGCGACCGCATTGTCGGCCACGTGATGCTGAGCGCATGCCGACTTGATGCGCCGCCTCGGCTGGTCGACGTCTACTCGCTGTCACCGCTGGGCGTGCTCCCGGAGCATCAGCGCCACGGCATCGGCACCGCGCTCATTAAGCATGCGCTCGCAGCGGCCGATCAGCACTCGATACCGCTGGTATTTCTCGAGGGTTCGCCGCGCTACTACGGTCAGCGAGGCTTCCGCGCGGCCGAGGAGCTGCGATTTCGGCCGCCGACGCTGCGCTACCCGCCGGGCGCCTTCCAGGTGGCCCCGCTGTCGGCCTACCGAGAGTGGATGACCGGCACCTTCATCTACGCGGAGACGTTCTGGGCGCACGATTGCGTGGGACTACGCGATCCGCGGCTGGCCGAGTCTGGGTGACGGCCAAGGACGGGCTGTTCTTCTAGAGCTCGGCGTCGCCTGCCGCGTCCGCGCTGCCGCGGGCCTGCCTCGCGCGATAGGCGGCTACCCGGGTGCGGCTCGCGCAGGCGTTGTCGCAGAACCGGCGAGCAGGGCCTGGACCGGTTCTGAGCAGTACGTGCGCGCAGCCGGGGGCCGCACAGCGGCCGAGTACGTCGGTGCCGTGCTCGGCGATGAGCAGCGCCAGGGCCATCGCGCCGGAGGCCGCCAGCCAGCCGCCCCAGGACGTCCCCGGCGCGTCCACGTGCAGGTGCAGGGGGACGCCCTCGTGCTCGACCAGCCGGGGCTGGGCGGTCCGGGCGAGCAGGTCGTTGAGCAGGGCGGCCACGTTTTCATTGCTTTCGCGGGCGCTGAACACGGCGCCGAGCGCGTCGCGGGCCCGGCGCGCGTCGGCCAGGTCGCGGTCGTCGACGTTGACCGGGCCGGGTTCGTCATGAGCGAGCAGCAGGTCGCGCAGCTGGCCCGGCGTGCTCAGCAGGTCCTGCTGCCGCTCGTATGGCGCCGTGTTGACGAGCGCAACCGTCAGCGCGCCCCATCGGGCCGACCCGAACCGGATATCCGCTCCCATGTCTGTTACGGTATCAGACATGGAACCCGTTACGAGCGATCCGCCGCGCGGCGACCGGGTAGCCGGCCGGCCTGGTCCGCGGACGATCGCGGGCCCCTCCAGCGGAAGGGGGATCGGCGCGCTGCTGGTGTCGGCGACCGTCTCCCGGCTGGCCGATCAGTCCGCCAGCATCGCCCTGGTCCTGCTGGTGATCGCCCGCACCCACAACCCCCGGCTGGCCGGGCTGGTAGTGGCCGCGTTCACCGTGCCGACGCTGGTCACCGGGCCGGTCATCGGCGCTTACCTGGATCGGCTGAAGGCCAAGCGGGCGCTGTTCGCCGCCAACCAGGTCACCCTGGCGGCCGCCCTGACCGGGGTCGCGGTCCTGGCCGGGCACGCCCCGGGCGCGGTGCTGATCGTGCTGGGGCTGCTGGCCGGGCTCACCGCGCCCGTGCTGACCGGCGGGTTCAGCAGCCTGGTGCCGCTGGTGGTGCCGCCCGGCCGTCTACGGCGCG
>Ga0302326_10006573_pt1 | contig 26043 bp, 29 predicted proteins | sample Palsa_T0_3_FD_202264 | JGI IMG/M metagenome (GOLD analysis project Ga0302326, IMG submission 202264) | Peat permafrost microbial communities from Stordalen Mire near Abisko, Sweden - Palsa_T0_3 | ecosystem: Environmental > Terrestrial > Soil > Palsa > Peat permafrost | place: Sweden: Abisko... | reverse complement strand
CGGAAAGCAAGTCTCGATCGCCCTCGATCCGGCATCCAGCGAATTTTACGACCGCGTCAGCGGGAAGTACGTCTTCAAAAAGTCGGACAAGTCGGAGCACAGCTCGGAAGACATGATCCGGTTCTACGAGGACTGGGTGCGCCAGTATCCGATCGTCTCGATCGAAGACGGCTTGGCCGAGGATGATTGGGAGGGATGGAAATTGCTCACCGGTGAGCTGGGCAGTAGCGTGCAATTGGTGGGCGACGATTTGTTTGTCACCAATACTGAGCGGTTGGAGCGCGGCATCGCGGAGAAGTCCGCAAACGCGATCTTGATCAAGCTGAATCAAATCGGCAGCGTGACCGAAACGATTGAAGCCATCGAAATGGCGCACAAGGCTGGCTTCGCGTCGATCGTTTCACACCGCTCCGGCGAAACCGAAGATACGTTTATTGCGGATTTCGTGGTCGGCATGGGGGCCGGGCAGATCAAGACCGGATCCGCGTCGCGAACCGATCGCGTCGCGAAATACAATCAGCTGCTGCGGATCGAAGAGGAGTTGGGCAAATCCGCGAAGTTTCCGGGCGAGAAGGCGCTGCGCCGCGGGCGGGTCTGATTTCGAGAGTTCCGCACCGCGATGGGTTCGATCTGAGGAGAACGATGGAGCGAGCAAGAAGCGGCAACCGGCGGTTCGCAGCGCTCATTTTCGGGAATGTGTTCACCCCGTTTGTGCTCACCTCGCTTTTGCTCATAATGCTCGGCGGATGTTCCCACGCGCCGAGCGCGCCCATCGCGGGAGTGGAGTCGATTTCCGGAGATCGAATGCTGCAGGACATTCGCACGTTGTCTTCCGATGAGTATGGCGGACGCGGCCCGGGATCGAAGGGCGAAGATCTGGCGATCGGCTACATCCAAAAACAATTTCGCAACGCCGGCCTGGAGCCGGGAAATCCGGATGGAACTTACCTGCAAAACGTTCCGCTGGTGGGCATCACCCCCGTCCAGGGCTTGGCTTTGGACTTCACTGGCCACGGCAAGACGTTGCACGCGAAGTTCGCGAAGGACTTCGTAGCCTGGACGAAGCGGATGGTGGAGGAATCGAACGTCGATGCGGACATGGTGTTCGTCGGCTACGGCGTACAAGCGCCGGAATATAAATGGGACGATTTCAAAGGCTTGGACGTAAAGGGCAAAGTGATCGTGGTGCTGGTCAACGATCCGCCGGTAGCGGACCAGAACATGTTTGGCGGCAAGGCCATGACCTATTATGGCCGCTGGACCTACAAATACGAAAAGGCGGCAGAATTGGGCGCGGCCGGCTGCTTAATCGTGCATCAGACCGATCGCGCCGGATATCCGTGGGAAGTCGTCGCAGGGAGTTGGGGAGCGGAGCAGTTCACACTCGCGTCCGACAACAAGAATATGGATCGCATGCCGATGCAAGGCTGGCTCACCCACGACCAAGCCGACCAATTGTTTCAGGCCGCGGGGCAAGACCTGGGCGCGCTTGAAAAAGCCGCGGTGGATATCAACTTTCATCCCGTCGACCTGGGTATGAAGGCAAAGATCTCGATCCACAATACCGAGCGAAGTATTGTCTCCCACAACGTGATCGCCAAGCGCACCGGCAGCGACAGCAAGCTGAAAGATCAATACGTGGTTTACACCGCGCACTGGGACCACTTCGGCATCGGCCCGGAAGTAAATGGCGACCGCATTTATCACGGCGCACTGGACAACGCTTCCGGAGTGGCGGCTTTGCTCGATCTCGGGCGAGCGTACCAAAAGCTGGAGGTTCCCCCCGCCCGGACGATCGTGTTTATCGCGGTGACCGGGGAAGAACAGGGACTACTCGGCTCGGAATACTACGCCAAGTATCCGCTGTATCCGCTCGCACGAACCGCGGCCAATATCAACATGGACGGGATGAATCCGTGGGGGCGGACCCACGACATCACCATCATAGGCAACGGCAAATCGAACCTCGACGACGTGGTGGCGGCGGTGGCTCACGATCAGGGGCGGGTGGTAAACCCAGATCCGCAGCCGGGGAAGGGGTCCTATTTCCGCTCCGACCACTTCAATTTTGCCAAGGTTGGAGTGCCTGCATTTGATCCGTCGGCCGGAATCGATTACATCGGCAAACCGCAAGGTTGGGGCTTGGAGATGCGCAACAAGTTCATCGCGGAGGACTACCACAAGCCTTCCGACGTGATTAAGCCTTACTGGGATATGAGCGGCGCGGCGGAGGATTCCCAGCTCTATTTTCTGGTAGGGTATCGCGTGGCAAATAATCCCAGGATGCCGGAATGGGCGCCGAATGCGGAGTTCAGGGCCGCCCGGGATGCGTCTCTAAAGCAGACGCATTAAGCTCGAACCAGCCCATTACTTTATGTGCAGCTTAAGAACGATTCCCACGGTCACTTCGGGGCTCAATTGATAGGTGCTGAAGAAGTGGGTGCCGATCAAATCGGCCGAAACTCGATAACCGATTCGAGCGTGGCGGGGATTGATGTCGAGTCCGCCGCCGGCTTTGTAGCCAAACGCGTTGTTGGCTCCGTAAGAAACCTTCGGTGACAGATATACATACCCCGCATCCCCGTGAATCCAAGGGTGAAACGACCGAAAGTGCGGCAGGCGATAGTGAACTCCGCCGCCGGCAAACAGGAGTTGTGAACTTTGCGAGCCGTAGGTATCCGTGAAATCGGCTTCCACGCCCACCTCTTCATGATAGTAAATGGCCGTCGCGTTAACGCCGCTATTGTTCGAGGTTAAGCTCGGCGCTTCCTGAAAGCTGATGAACGAGTACCCCACGCCGATCTCGAGCGGATGAGTGTCCTCAGGGCGCACACCCTGCTGATTTTGTGCCATTAAGCTCGTGGTAAAGAGCAAGGCCAACCCGGCCATGATGCCAAACCTGCCCATGAAGGACTCCTTTCATTGCGGCACCGGCCGGAGCCGGCGAAACGCACTGCGTTGCCGTCAGCCGCACGGATTAGCTTCCCGTGAACCAAAGTGCCAGTTCGGTGCCCGCTTGTGAGCTGGATGCATGACCTGACCGACACTACTGGCGATTGTAGCCGTAGATGAGAAGTGACAAAGAGACTGTCTAGACAACCTTGTTTAAAGAATTAACACAGATGCATGGCGGGCCCGGCTCTAGAGCGAAGAATACTCGGGAGATATGAGATGGTAAGAGTCAGCATCTCCCTCCAAAAGCTCGCAAAATGCCCCGAATCGGGTGCCCTGAGCGCCCAACTGGCCAGACCAAATCCTCGTGTGTGCCTCATTAGCGATTACTAATACTCGTTTGATAACCATACAGTGAAACTACCGTTGTCCTACCGGTTCTAGTACCCGAATATCGTGAGTGAGTGTGGGGCAGCGCGAATTTGAAACTCACTTGTGTTCCAAACCCGCTTTTCCCGGCTGCCAATTTCTGCCGTGGCAACAAACCCTGCGGAAAGCAAAACGTTTGGGCGGCACTCGGCAGCAGCGCTATTTGCAACATTCGATAGGCAGTTCTCAGACTTGATGCTGCAAAAGGAAGACGAAGATGAATATGAATTCCCTTACCAAGTCGCTCCTGATCGTGGCGGCTTTTCTTGTGATGTTCGGCTGCACCGGATCGCCTAAGACGGCCAGCAGTTCCGGCGGGTCGGGCAATCCGTCATCCTCGTCAACCTTCACCATCGGCGGCACGGTAGCCGGCCTCACCGGCACCGGCTTGGTTTTGCAGGACAATGCCGGCGATAATCTGACGATCAGCGCGAATGGCCCCTTTACCTTTGCCACCGCGATTGCCAGCGCCAAGCCCTTTGACGTCACTATTCTTACCCAGCCGACCACCCCTTCGCAGACTTGCACCGTCGCGAACGGCAGCGGCTCGGCCACCGCAAACGTCACCACAGTACAAGTTTCGTGCGCTTCCCCGACGTTGTCGATCGGCGGAGCGGTCAGCGGACTGGCCGGCACCGGCCTGGTTTTGCAGGATAATGGCGGCGACAACCTAACGATTACCGCGAGCGGCAACTTCACATTCCCCACGCTCCTGCTGCCCGGAGCGACCTATAACGTCACGATTCTTACCCAACCGAACACTCCGGCCCAGGCCTGCACCGTGACCAACGGCACTGGCAAAGCTTCGGCGAAAGTCACTAACGTCCAAGTAGTCTGCCCGGCAGCTTTCTTCAGCATTGGCGGTCAAGTGGTGGGTCTGATCGGGTCCACTGGCAATATGGTGTTGCAGGACAATGGTGGCGATAACTTGAAGGTCTCCGGCAATGGGCCTTTTACATTCCCCACTCCGATCGCTTACACCAGCGCCTACGACGTAACGATCTTCATTGGCCCGGGCACCCAGCCGCAAGGCTGCATTACTTGGGGATACGAGGGAACCGCAACGGCCAATGTCACCAGCGTTGTGGTCGATTGCGGACACAACGACTGGACATGGATGGATGGATCGAACACCGGGAATGCAATTGGTCAGTACACCGTTCCTCCCACCACGCCTCCTACCACGCCAACGCAGGACACAGATAGCCCGGGAGGTCGAAGATATCCCGCGACTTGGACTGACCTGAATGGCAATCTGTACTTGTTCGGAGGGTACGGATACAACTGGGACCCCACGGTTACCCCGCAGCCCTGGTATTTTGGCGACTTCTGGGAATATACCGGCACGCAATATTACTTTGCCGGATACAACAATGGGTGGCACCAGCTCGCCGAGTCCATTTCTGCCGGGCCCATACCGAGGTGGGGTGCAGTTACGTGGACTGACTCGTCCAACAATCTTTGGCTTTTCGGCGGCCAGGACTCCAGCACCGAATTCCTCAACGACCTATGGAAGTACAGCGTAACCAATGCCACCTGGACCCAAGTGAATGGTACTGGCCCCAATTCGGGGGGCGCTTACGGCGCCTTAGGGACACCTTCAAGCACCAACTATCCCGGCGGCCGTTGGGGTGCAAACGCGAAGATTGATTCCAACGGAACCGTATGGATGTTTGGCGGCGAGGGCGATGACTCGACGGGCGCGAACGGCCTGCTCAATGACTTGTGGACCTACAACATCGCAACGAACATGTGGACTTGGGTAAGCGGCTCCAATGTTGTTAACCAGCCGGGCGTCTATGGCACCCTCGGCACCGGAGCCGGCTCGAATGTTCCCGGCGGGCGGCAGGCATCGGTTGCCTGGTTGGACGGTTCCGGAAACTTCTGGATGTTCGGTGGATATGACTACGGTGCATCGGGCCAACCGGACGCCCTCAACGATTTGTGGGAATATTCTGCGGGCCAATGGACCTGGGTGGCTGGATCCTCGACGGTCAACGCTACGGGCGTCTACGGCACGTCTGCGGATGTTCCTGGAGCCCGTTGGAGTTCCGCGGCGTGGACCGACACGGCCGGAAACCTTTGGTTGTTCGGCGGCGAAGGATATGACGCTACCAGCAACGGTTCGCTCAGTGACCTGTGGGAGTTCACCGGCGGGAAATGGATATGGGTGAAAGGCCCCAGTTCCGTGGATCAAGCCGGCATTTATGGCATACAGGTGAATCCTATTGTTTGGCCGCACGTGACCAGCAACCCGGGCGGTCGTTGGGGTGCTGGCTACTGGACGGATACACACGGCCAGCTCTGGATGTTCGGGGGCGACGGCTGGGATTCCACCGGAGCCAATGGCAACAACATAATGAACGACTTGTGGCGCTACCTGCCGTATCCATAGCGGAGGAACGCTTGTAACGCCCTTGGCAAGCAGGGAATAGAGGTTTCAGTGATGGAAAATGGCGGGCGGCGCAGCGAATGCGCCGCCGTTTTTTTTCGAGGGCTGTTGCGCCGCCGGAAGCTATTTTTTCTGCAACTCGGTGAGCTCGGCCAATAGCTCTTCGCTATGGTCGCTAGGCTTTACATCGAGATATTCCCTGGCGATGAGCCCGTCCGGGCTGATGATAAAGGTGTGTCGGGCGGATAGTTTCTTCAACCCAAGGTTCATGATCGACCCGTATTCTTCCGACACTTTATGGTCGCTGTCGGCCAGCAGCTTGAAGTTCAGGCCTTCCTTGGTGCAGAACTTCTGATGGGAATCCGCTGAATCTACACTCACGCCGAGGATCACCACTCCCTTTTCCTGATACTGCGCTAAGTCGCGCTGGAAATTGTGCGCTTCCACCGTGCAGCCGCTGGAAAAATCCTTGGGATAGAAGTACAGCACTACCCACTTTCCGCGATAATCGTGCAGGCTCACCGGAGTGCCTTCCTGCGAGGTCAGCGTGAAATCCGGCGCGGCCGTCCCCGGCGACGGAGGTTTGTCGCTGGCATGCGAGACACCGTAGCCAACGCCAAGCAATGCGGCCAGTGCTATCAGGGCCGAAACAATACCGATCTTGGTTATTTTTGACGCGCTCATTTCAAGGTCTCCTCTCCCAACGGATATATTATGCGCCAATGTCTATGGGGGAGATGTCAAATTAAAGTTTCTTCGGAGATGGGCGGACCCGGTCATTCGCAACGGCTGATCCGAGCCGCTACTCTCCGCGACGCACGCTGGTACCCAAGGAATAGCCATGTTACGCGTGTCACGGCGTAGCGCGGTGATTTGCTCTTGCCGCTAGTAGATTCCGGTGCAGGCAAGGTTGTAATCGTTCCTCACCCGGCAGTACTGCCCAATCTGCCGTCCACTACCCGTTAGCCATGCGAGGTCACCGGTCTGCACGGACTCGTCTCGAATGCCGACAGGGTTAGTCAGCTCGAGGTTGAGTTCGATGTTGTAAGGGCTGCTGCTGTCTATGGAGGTGAGGAGGTTTTCGTGGTCGTTGATCAAGCAGGACATCTGGACAGGTTTGGTGGGGTCGGCGGGATTGGATGCCCTGGTGAGTCGGCAGAAATCGGCATATCCGTCGCCGTCGATGTTCCACCATCGACCCGGTTCCCGCGTAACCTAATTTGAGAGGAGGGGTGCTGAAGGTGGCCCCGAAACCGAATTGGCCCATCAAAGTGCAAGTAATGTGATTGTCATTATCGTCATCGATGACGGCGCGGCAATAATCGGCTTTGCCATCACCATTGACGTCCGCCCACCAAGTTTCATCTTGGCCGTAAGAACCCACCTGCACTTGGCCGCTATTTATCACGTTCTCGAAATGTTGAGCGTCCTTGTCGACCGTAGAACACGAAACCTGGGGGTGGTCCGACGATTCCCAGCAGAACGCCTTGGTGCCATCGCCCAGCATATCGACCCACCGTTGCGAGCAGGGCTTTGGCGAGTCGCCGATCAGGGCATCGAGCCGAGCCGCAAACGCGCTACCGGTGGATACCATACACCCCACGCTAAAGACAGGTTGGCTGCGGACAGTTTGCGGTGGTGTGCTGATGCAAAAGCCCGGCATACCGTCGCCGAGGAGGTTTTTGACCCACTGTCCCCCGCCTGTGTACCCACCCGCAATGGGAGCCGAATCGATTTGGGTGGGAGTTACCGCGACGGTTGTTGACTTTGCAAAATTGTCGCAGTGCAACGTCGTGTTGTTCGAAAGCACCCGGCAGAAGGCAATATCTCCGGGCTTGCCGGTGGCGTTGACGAACGACCACGTGCCGGAAATACCGCTACCATCGGTAATATTTCCTAGCAGCATTACGTTGACCAGCACCGCTTCAATATCTCTGCACTTAGGCCGGTTGTTCCCAGCAGAGGGAAATGCGAACGGGTCGCCATATCAGTGTTGTTACGACGGCTTTAAGTCGTTGGCGACAAGGGGTTTCCAAACTGAGCGATCAGTGGAGCATTCTGGAACTGATCCCGTGTGGAAAGGGTCGACGCGGTTGAAACGCCCGCGGTGGTTCGTATACGAAGAGACCGGCGGTGATCTTGCGAGCGGCGAGCCGGTGCGTTACCCGGCTCCACGCCGGCGGATTGCGCCACCTCCGTGTCTTCGGTCGCGCTGAGTCTACTTCCAGCCGTTGCGTTCGCGGAGTGCGGTGATGTGCGCGGTGTGATGGCGTCCGTGCCAGCTGTAAAGCGACAGTTGCACGTGCAGCGGCACCACTCCATTGTCCGGGTGAACCAGCGTGCGCGTGTAGTCGGATTCCTTCATGCTATGGAGCAGCTTGCTCCAGCGGTGGTGCAAAGCCTCCAGCAGCGCCAGAGAAGTTTCCACTGGCTCTTGGTTGTCCGCGGTCTGCGCCCACAGCGCTTCGGCGTACGGCTTGATGGTGGGCGCGTCTTCGGTGAGCGCGAGCTTGAACCGGACGTACGCGTTCATGTGGCTGTCGGCCAGGTGATGGACGGTCTGGCGGACCGTCCAGCCCTCGGGGCGATAAGGCGTATCGAGCTGCGCGGGTGTGAGGCCGGCGACAGCCCGGCGCAATTGCGCAGGCGCCGCTTCGATTTCCGCGATGTGGCGGCGATTATTTTCCGGACTGGGTGAGTCATCCCTCTGAAATTTTCCAATCGGATAGCGCAGATCTGGTTCGGGCATGCTCACCTCGTTGCGTGGATTCGGCCGACCTCGATACGATGTTCAGACTGCGTTGTGGGTTTCTCGATTAGCTGTGATTCTCTTTGTATTCTTCGTGCCACGCCATTTGTACCGCCTCTAGCTTGGCCTCATTCGATTTTAGCGGATCACCGGTAAAGCCCGGAAGCGCGACGATCCACTGCAAAAGATCGGTGAAGCGGACGGTCAGTGGGTCAGTTTCAGGATGTTTTTCGGCGAGCTGAATGCCGATTTCCTCGATGTCATCCCAATCAAAAGTGTTGGGCATTATTCCCTACCTCCGCCAAAATTAGACTTTCGGGGTTCGTGGCACAGCTAACCTGGCTGTGGGCGCGACGATAATTTCTTCCACCCAACGCCAGTCACGCGCAGCAAGTTCCGCTCCATCGGCCGTTGCGCCACCAGGCCAATCGGCTCTAGTGGTCCGCTTCCTTCGCGTAGTTCTTATTCCACTCTGGAATTTCCACCACCAGGTCCTGCGTGCCGTCGGGAACGCACTGGCAGCCCAGACGAGATTTCGGAGTCACGCCGGGAGCCATGTCGAGCTCATCGAGCTCCGCATCCGTCGGTTCGTTGCAGGACTCCAAGCCTTCGTGGACGATCACGTGGCAAGTAGAACAGGCGTTCACGCCGCCGCAGGCGTGATCCAGGCCCATATGAAAACCGCTGGAAAGATCCAGAATGCTGCCGGGCAGGCCCTCGCGGCCATACGGCACCTTGGCCGGATCCACCTCTACCGTTTTGCCCTCGCGAACGAAGTTCACCTTATATTTCTTCGTCGCCGGTACGTACTTTGCTTGTTCGATGTAGGGGTTCGTGCCGCCCATGTCTCGGCTCCTTCCCGCGAACGCGGAGCTAGCTACTGCCTATGTCTATACGTCGTCGAGGCGCTTGCCTTCGAATGCGGACTGCAGCGCGCCGTTCATGACCAGTTCGGCCAAATGATTGGTGGCCTGGTTCAGTTCGTCGATGCGCTGGCGCATCAGTTTGTAATCGTGTCCAGCGGCGGCGATGCGCAGCGCGCCAGCCGATTTCTCGATGGATGCGCGTTCCGCCGCGGGCAAATCGCCTTCGCCGGCATTCTGCAGCGCTTTGCTTGTTGCGGTAAGAATAGCGTCGGCTTCGATGCGCGCTTCGATCCGCTGGCGGTCCTCAAAATCCTGCTCGGCGAAATCGATCGATGCTTCCAGCATGTTTTCAATCTCGGTATCAGTGAGCCCATAGCTCGGCTGAATTTCCACCGAGTGTTGCTCGCCGGTGCGCAAATCCTTCGCCGCCACCTGCAAAATGCCATTGGCGTCGATCAGGAATTTCACTTCGATGCGCGCCAGGCCGGCCGGGGCCGGCGGTACGCGCAACTGGAATTTCGCAAGCGAACGGCAATCCTTGGCTAGTTCGCGTTCGCCTTGCAGCACGTGCACGTCGATTCCGGTCTGGTTCTCGACTCCGGTGGTAAACAATTCCTGGGCGCTGGCCGGGATGGTGGAATTCCGCGGAATAATTTTCGCGATCACCCCGCCCATGGTTTCGATCCCCAGGGAAAGAGGAGTGACGTCGAGCAGCAGCATGGTCTTGACGCCGGATTCGAGAATGTCCGCCTGCACCGCGGCGCCGAGCGCCACTACTTCATCCGGATTGAGCTCGGTGTGAGGCGCGCGTCCGAAATATTCGCCTACGGTGCGGCGCACCAGCGGAATTCGCGTGGAACCGCCGACCAAAACTACTTCATCGATCTCTTTGGGCGCCAGCTTGGCGTCCGCGAGCGCCAGCTTCACTGGCGCCATGGTGCGGGCGACGATGGGACGAATCAACTCTTCGAATTCGGCCCGAGTAATCCGACGTTCGTAAACTTTGGCTCCTCGGTTGCCGCTCAAGGCAAAGCGCACGGTGGCCGATTCCTCGCTGGAGAGGGTGTGCTTTGCCGCGATGATCGCTTTGCGCAGTTCCTGAACAGCTTCGGGATGATCCTCCAGCGAGACCGAAAATTTCTGCTGGATTTCGGAGCGCGTCAGGCCCAGCAGGACGTTGTCGATATCGTCCCCGCCGAGGTGCGTATCGCCGTTGGTGGAAAGCACCTGATAGATATCACCCTCATCGGTGGCGATCAGCTTCAGCGTGGAGATATCAAACGTCCCGCCGCCAAAATCATAAACGGCCACGTGTCCGCGTTTCTGTTTGTGCAGGCCGTAAGCCAGGGCGGCAGCTGTGGGCTCGTTCACGAGCCGCAGCACTTCCAGACCAGCCAGGCGCCCGGCATCCTTGGTGGCCTGGCGCTGCGCGTCGTTGAAATAGGCAGGGACCGTGACCACCGCACGGTCGATCGATTCCTTGAAAAACGCTTCAGCCCAGCCCTTTAGCTCGCGCAGGATGAATGCAGAAACCTCCGGTGGGGTGAAGGTGCGATCGCCCAGGCGCACGCGGATTACATTTTGGCTGCCGGCATCGATGCGAAAGGGAAATAGTTTTAGCTCGGCCTGCACGTCGGCCACGCCGCGGCCCATTAGTCGTTTCACCGAGTAGATAGTGCGCTCGGAATGGGTGAGCAGACGCTGACGTGCGGGTTCGCCAACCAGGATCTTTCCGTTTTCGTCGACGCTCACTACCGAGGGGCACAGCGTCGAGCCGTACGGCCCCGGAATGCACTGTGGAGTGCCCGTGGCTGGATCGAGCCAGGCAATCAGGCTGTAGGTGGTGCCGAGATCAATTCCGACTACGCGTCCCATGTTTCCCCTTGGCCGTTCTGATCTGTTTGAAAGTGGCAGAGGATGTCTTTCAGCGCGCGCAAGAGCGCGCCATCCTCGATCCTACGCTCCCGCTAATTCGTTTTGCACACCCGCCACCAGATTGCGGATGTAGGAACGGCGATTGAGTATTTCGTTCAAGCGGTTAAGGATGGACTGGAACTCATCCGGTAAAACACTGAGTTCCACGTGGAACAATCCCTGCGCCCCGTCTCCCGCCGCCGTGCGGCTACCCGATGCGGCGATGGCCCGGTCCCATTCCTGAAAAACCTGCTCGAGCTCAGCGTCCACGCTATCCAGCTTTTCCTGGAAATTGTCACGAGCCTGATGCAAGCGCTGCAACAATTCCGCGGGAACTTCGCCCGAGGCTGCCGCGCGGTTATCGCGCAACTCGTCTAGCCATTCGTTCAATTCGAAAACTTCTTCGAGTAACTCCGGCGGCGCTTTCTGCGTGGCCGCGCCTTCCCGGCGCATCCCGCGCCGCGCCAGAAGGTATTCCACGCGGGAAATCGGCTCGCGCAGCGCGCGATACGCGTCGTTCAGTTCCGACGACCGCTGCAGGGAGAGATTGCGCTCGAACTCGGTCGCATGCGTGAAATTGTCGGGATGCAGTTTCCAGCTAAGTTTGTGGAAGCGAGACTCCAGCGCGGCGGTCTCGATTACCAACTGCGGAGGCATTCCGAAAAGGTCGAAGTAAGAAGCCCCCTGCGGCAGGGGCTGAATTTTTCCGCAAGCCGGACAAAATTGCTCGCCGTAAGAGGCCGCGCCGCACTGCCAGCAAGTCAGATCGACTGTACGAATTGTTGTCGAAGGTGCGTTCATCCAGTTCCCAAGACTTCTGCTACGGGGCGAAATTTCCATCTACCATATGGAATCGGTTTTCTGATTGCGCGGGCCCAAGCTCAAGCCAGCTCGCGCCGAGCACAGTCCGTGCAATGGCCCTCTCGGAATGCAGTTAAGCGGTAAACGAACTGCCGCATCCGCAGCTTCGCGTGGCTTGCGGATTCTGGAAGACGAACCCCTGCTTCATCAAGTCCTCGTGGTAATCGAGGACGGTATTGTTGAGGTAGAGATAGCTCTTCGGATCGACGAAGATGCGCGCTCCAAACTCCTCGATCACCTTGTCGCGATCGCGCGACTGGGTGTCCAGACGCATTGCGTACGTCAAACCCGAGCAGCCCCCGCCTTGCACCCCGACGCGCAGGCCTCCCGCATCTTCGGGAACGCCGTCCTTACGGAGCAGTTCGCGGATCTTAGCCGCAGCTTTTTCGGTTACGTGGATCATGTTCGGTTTCCGTTACCGCGCACTCCATTGATGCTACGCGCTTCGTTCGGCGCGCCACCTGTTGCGCCGACACGCATAGAGTGAATCCAATCTAGGAATGGGCGGAGGCAGAGGTCGCTTCCGGCTTCACTTCGATGCCTTGCTTCTTCTTCCAGTCCGTTAACGCAGCCTTGATCGCGTCTTCAGCCAGCACCGAGCAGTGGATCTTCACCGGCGGCAAGGAAAGCTCGCGCACGATGTCGGTATTCTTGATCGAGAGCGCTTCCTCCACCGTCTTGCCCTTCACCCATTCGGTGGCCAGGGACGAGCTGGCAATCGCCGAGCCGCAGCCAAAGGTCTTGAACTTGGCCTCCTCGATGATGTGCGTTGACGGATTCACCTTCATTTGCAGCTTCATTACGTCCCCGCACTCGGGGGCTCCCACTAGGCCAGTGCCCACGTTCTTATCGTTCTTATCGAGCGATCCGACGTTGCGGGGGTTGTTATAGTGCTCGATCACTTTGTCGCTGTAAGCCATGAGATTCTCCTGTCAGCTGTCAAAACTCGAATAAAATTGCTGGATCGCTTGCTTGTCACAAACTCCGGAACCCGCGACTAGGCGGTTTCCACTTTCCAATTCAGTTTTGCGACGTCCACACCCTCTTTAGCCATTTCGTAGAGTGGGGAAAGATCGCGCAAACGCTGAACGGTTTCGACCACCCGGTTCACCACGTAATCGACTTCTTCTTCGGTATTGAAGCGCCCGATGCCGAAGCGGATCGAGGTATGGGCCAGATCTTCGCCCACGCCCAAAGCTTTGAGTACGTAGCTGGGCTCCAGGGTTGCCGAGGTGCAGGCTGAACCGCTGGAAACCGCGACGTCGTTGATCCCCATCAGCATGGATTCGCCTTCCACGTACGCAAAGCTGATGTTCACGCTGTGCGGCAAACGATGCTCCATCGAACCGTTGATGAACGTCTCATCGAGCTGCGACATGATGGCTTTGGTCAGCCGATCACGCAGGCCCTTCAAACGGACCGATTCTTCAGCCATTTCGTTCATGCACAGTTCGCACGCCTTGCCCAATCCGACGATGCCCGGAACGTTGAGCGTGCCCGAACGCATGCCGCGCTCGTGGCCTCCGCCGTCGATCTGGGCCACCAGCTGGACACGCGGGTTGCGGCGGCGAACGTATAGCGCGCCGACGCCCTTAGGGCCGTAAATCTTATGCGCGGAAATTGAAAGCAGGTCGATCCCGTCTTTCTGCACGTCGACAGGAATCTTCCCGACGGCTTGCACGGCGTCGGTGTGGAAGAAAATGCTCTTTTCCTTGGCGATCTTGCCGATTTCATTGATCGGCTGGACCACCGCGATTTCGTTGTTGGCGTACATGATGCTGATTAGAATGGTCTTGGGCGTGATCGCGCGCCGCAAATCGTCCAGGCTGATCCGGCCATCTTTCTGCACCGCCAAATAGGTGACCTCGTAGCCCTCTTTTTCCAAGCGCTTGCAAGTGTCCAGCACCGCTTTGTGCTCGGTCACCTGGGTAATGATATGGTTACCCTTCTCGCGGTACATCTCCGCGATGCCTCGAATGGCCAAGCCATCCGATTCAGTGGCGCCGCTTGTGAAGATAATCTCTTTGGGCGAAGCATTGATCAGTTTGGCGACCTGGGCGCGGGCGTTTTCCACCGCTTCTTCCGCTTTCCAGCCAAACTCGTGATTACGGCTGGCGCTATTTCCAAATACCTCGCGGAAATACGGCAGCATGGCGTCCAACACTCGCGGATCGACGGGCGTTGTCGCGTGATTGTCCAAATACACAGGTAGCTGGATGGCCATTATTGCTCTCCTAGATCGTAAGCTCGACGACTTCGGACGCTGGTGCGTCCTCGGCCATCTGCGAAATCGTTACTTTCCTCAAAACATCGAGGATGCTCTCGTTTATGCGCCGCAACGGCTGCCGGATGGTGCACTTAATCGACTGGCTGCACTCACCGTGCGATGTCACGCAAGAGGTGATGAACAGCGGTCCTTCCACCGCGCGAATCGCTTCCAAAATGGTTATATTCGAGGGGTGCCGGTTCAGCTGATATCCCCCGGTTGAACCGTGGCGCGCCACTACCAGCCCTTCTCGGGCCAATTTCTGAAGAATCTTGGCCATTAGCGTACTGGAGATGCCGTAAGCCTCGGCGATGTCGGACGCGCTGAAGGAACCCCCGTCGTAATGGACGGCCAAGTGGCGAAGAGCGATCAGTCCGTAGTCCGCTTTCTTAGAAAGTTTGAGCACGGTAATGTACGACTAAATCAGTCGCATTTCAAATACTATGCCTAGTGCGGGGGGTTGTCAAGCTTGTAATGGGAGTGCCTGAGGTGCAAACCCTATGATAGCAATGGTTTAAATCCGGACCAAATTAGGCCGCGATTCAAAATAACACACCTTACCGCTTGGGTTTCCATTGCTCGAGGAATTTGGTGACGTCGTCCGGACCGATTCGCGTGGTGGACTCAAATTCGCCCTGTTTCTGGCTGAAGAGCAGTTTTCCGTCGGGATCCAGAACGGCGAGGCACGGAACACCTTTTTTCAGCGGCACTTCGTATTTGTCGGCGAGGTCCAGATTCTGGTTGTAATCACCGATATTGATGTGGATTACGTGGTAATTCGCGTTCACTAGCGGCGCGATCGCTTTGGAGTGGAATGTAGCGTCCAGGACGTGGCAGTCGTAGCACCAGTTCCCGCCGAAAACGAGGATGACGCGCTTGTGGTCTTTGGTGGCCTCGGCCAGCGCTGAGCTGATCTCGGCCCCGGCTTCCTTGGGATCGGGATACAAGTTGGTATTGGGAGTTGCGGGTTCGGGCAGCCGGCGTGCGGTCTCCGGAGACATCTCACCGCGCTGGGTGACGGCGATGCGCCAGTCGCTGCCTTGTTGCACCCAGAGTTGGCTAGCGCCGTTGACGTAGTGAACGTCTCCGGTGGCGGTTTGAAAGGTGAGGGTATAGCGCAAAACCAGAACAACCTGGGTGAGCTGCGGACGCTGAATTTCGAGAGTTCGTACCGTAAAGCCACTCAGACCGCGCGGCTTCAGTGCCGCCCAATATTCCACCTCTGCGTTGGGGTCCTGGGATTGGCCTTGGGACGTCTTGGTCGCCGCAGGCGGGACGGTGCTGTAGAGGGCTGCCAACGCTGTCTTGTCGCCGGCGAGAACTGCAGCTCTCCAGCGAGCGAGAGGCTCGAATGCCGCCGCCGATTCTTTCCCGGTGGACGAGTGCGTTGCGGGCGCCGGGGTTTCCCCAGCAGCCTGCCGTGCCGCAGCGCCAGCGTCGGAACGCAGAGCCGCCGGGAGCGAAGCCAGAATTCCGACGGAAACAATCATCAGGGATCGACCCAGTTTCATTGCGGCTCCTGGTGCATGAGGCATGCGAATAGCTAGGCGCTCAGCATAGTGGCGGGAAGCCCATTTTGCAACGAATCGGACCAGCCGACTTGAGCCTGCCTGCTTTGGTGAATCGATCGTACTCCCTCTCCTCGCTAGCCGAATTCGGAAACATATTTTTCGGCTTGGCCGCTGACCTTATAGGTTAGAATTGCGAATTGAAGACCCTTCGAGATGACACCCGTCACCGCCATCTATCCCGGCTCGTTTGACCCGGTCACGAACGGTCACCTGGATTTAATCGAGCGCGGCGCAAAGATTTTCGAGCGCTTGATCGTCGCCGTTCTGCAAAACCGCGAGAAAGACCCGCTGTTCCAGGTGGGTGAGCGCGTGGAAATGTTGCGTGAGGCGACGCAAGGGTGGGGCAACGTCGAGGTTGACGTCTTCAACGGTCTGCTGATGGATTACGCACGGCAGAAAAAAGCCCGGGTGATTCTGCGGGGCATCCGCGCGATTTCCGATTATGAATACGAGTTGCAGATGGCGCTGATGAATCGCAAGCTCGCCCCGGAAATCGAGACGGTATTTATGCTGCCGGGCGAAAAGTACAGTTATTTGAGTTCCCGCCTGGTTCGGGAGATTTCGCAACTGGGTGGGCCGGTGAAAGACTTAGTGCCGGCAGCCGTGGAGGAGCGGTTGCGGGCGAAGAATGCGTTGAATCCACTAAAACCTTAAGGGGAACGACGATGTCGAGTGGCGTAGAAACCAAAGCAGAGAAGACCTTCCGACTCTCCGATCGCGTGAATCGGATCGCTGTTTCGCCGACCGCTGCCGTGGTGAATGAAGCCGAAAAGCTTAAGGCGCGGGGCGTGGACCTGGCCGATTTCGGCATGGGCGAGCCGGACTTCGCTACTCCCGAGCACATCAAGCAGGCCGCAATCCGCGCCCTCAACGAGAACCACACCAAGTACACCGCGACCGCGGGAATCGCGCCGCTGCGCCAGGCGATTTGCACCTGGCACGGCGCGCAATTGGGATCGTCCTATCAGCCCGCGGAGTGCGTGGTGAACGTGGGCGGGAAACATGCGCTCTTCAACGTAATCTGCTCGCTAATTAATTCCGGCGACCAAGTGGTGATACCCGCGCCGTACTGGGTGAGTTATCCGGACATCGTGAAGTACGCGGGAGGCAAGCCGGTATTTTTGCAAACGCGGGAAGACGATGGATTTGGAGTGCGCGCGGCGGACCTGGAAAAGGTGCTCAGCCCGAAGACGCGCATGGTGATCATCAATTCGCCTTCGAACCCCACCGGGGCGGTGGTTGCGCCCGCGGAATTTCAGAAAATACTGGCGCTGTGCCGCGAGCGCGGAATCTGGCTGCTCTCCGACGAATGCTATTCGCATTTCGTTTACGGCGACGCCGAGCCGTTTTCGATTGCGTCGCAGGCGGATTCAAAAAATCACGTCATCATCATCGGTTCGTTTTCGAAAACGTTCGCGATGACCGGCTGGCGCCTGGGCTACGTGCTGGCGCCGAAGCCGCTGGTCGATGCGGTGATCAAGATGCAAAGCCAATCCACATCGAACCCCAATTCGATCACTCAGTACGCCGCGCTCGCCGCGCTGAATGGGCCGATGGACACGGTGGCTGCGATGTTGGCGGAGTACGACCGCCGGCGGAAACACATCGTAGCGGGACTGCGCGCGATTCCCGGAATTCGCTGTAACGATCCGCAGGGCGCGTTTTACGTTTTCCCGAATATTGAGAATTGTAAAGTGAACGGCGCAGCGGTCCCGCGGACCGCGGCGGGCGAGGCCGATTCATCGTGGGTGGCGCGCGAAATGCTCGAACGCGCACACGTCGCGCTGGTGCCTGGCGATGGTTTCGGCGCTCCCGGTTATTTGCGGCTGTCCTACGCCGCTTCGATTGAGAAGCTCGACGAAGGCATTCGCCGTTTGACGAAGTTTTTCTACTGAAAACGTGAACCTCCGCCCCGTTCGCCTCGAACCCGTCTTTGACGCCCGCCCCTGGGGTACTCGGACGCTGCTGCCGCTCTACCCGGAAAAGACCGGCCTGCGGGAAAGCATCGGGGAAGCCTGGCTGACCGGAAATCAGTGCGCGTTTGCCGACGGCCCTTTCGCGGGAAAGAAGCTGGGCCAAGTATGGCCGCAAGTGCCGGCCGAATGGGCCGGGACTGCGCTGGCGAACGAAAAGACTTTCCCGCTGCTGGTGAAATTCCTGTTCACCGAAGATAAACCGTCGGTGCAAGTGCATCCGCACGACGAATATGCGGCGCGGCACGAAGCCGACAACGGCGGGCGCGGCAAGACCGAGATGTGGTATGTAGTGTCTGCGCGAAAGGGCGCGGAAGTGCTGGTGGGGCTGAAGCCCGGCGTCACTCGCGAGTCCTTTCGGAAATCGATCGAGGACTGCACCGCGGAAAACAACCTGGCGCGCATCCCGATGCAAGCCGACGACGCGGTATTCGTCCCGGCGGGCACGGCGCATACCATCGGTGGCGGCCTGGTCCTCTGCGAGATTCAGCAGCACTCCGACCTTACCTACCGCGTTTACGACTACGACCGTCGCGATGCCCAGGGCAACCCGCGCACGCTGCACGTGGACAAGGCCCTGGATGTCATCAAATTCGGCAAGCAGGTGGGCGGGAAGCTTGATCCGGTGACCATCGAACGCGGGCCGATAACCGAAACGTATTTGGTCTCCTGCCGGTACTTCGCCACCGAACGATGGGATTTTCACCTGCCGATCGACGCCGCCACCGTGCCGGAGCACTTCGACCTGCTGATTTTCCTGGAAGGCAATGGACGCCTGGAATGGGGCCACGCCGGCGCCGGCGGCGAATCCGCGGCATTTGCCGTGTCGCAGGTCTGGTTGCTGCCTGCCGCGCTGGGCAATTATAAAATCGTTCCGGAAAGCCGCACCGCGCTTTTGCGCACGTATGTGCCATCAAGCCCGGATGAAATCGTGCGTAGGCTCGCGGGACAGGGAATTCCGAAGAAGAGATTGTCGCGCCTGGTGTTTTCGTGAAAAAAGCGAATCTGCCGCCATGCGCGGTGTTGCTCGCCGGTGGGCGGGGAACCCGCTTCTGGCCTCGCAGCCGCACCCGCACCCCCAAGCAGCTTTTGAATATCGCCGGACGCGAGACCATGATCCGCGAGACGGCCACGCGGCTCCATCCGCTGTTTCCGTCCGCCAATATTTGGGTGGTGACCAACGACGAGCAAATCTCTGCGATTCGCAAGGAGCTGCCAGGCGTCCCTCGCTCGCACACATTGTCCGAACCCGCCGGCCGGAACACTGCCGCGGCGATTGGACTAGCGGCGATTCACCTGGCCCATCAGCATGGCGACGCGTTGATGGCGGTGCTGCCTGCGGATAGCTACATCGGCAAACCGGAGTTGTATCGCAAGATTGTGAGCGCGGCGCTTGATCTGGCGCGCACGCCGGGGAATCTGGTAGTGATCGGCATCCCGCCTACGCAGCCCGAGACCGGCTACGGATACATCGAACGCGGCGCGGCGGCTGCGAAACCGCGCGGACGGACCGCGTATGCGGTTCGCCGGTTCACTGAGAAGCCCGAATTGTCGGTGGCGCGGAAATACGTTCGCTCGCAGCGATACTTCTGGAATGCAGGGATGTTTTTCTGGCGCGTCACCACATTTCTGGAAAATCTGGAGCGCTACCTGCCGGCAACGCGCGCGGCGCTGGCAGAGCTTTCTCGAAGCATTGGCACGCGCGGCTACGAAAAGCTGCTACGCCGGATTTATCCGGCGCTCGAGAATATTTCCGTGGACTACGCGATCATGGAGCCGGCCACCCGGCCTTCGGAAGGCGCTGCCCGGAACGACGGGGGGTTGTTCGTGCTGCCAGCCGAGGTGGGCTGGAGCGACATCGGTTCATGGGCCGCGGTGTACGATCTCCTGGCGAAAAAGGCCGGTGAAAACGTTTCGGCCGGCCCGCATTTTGCGCACGACGCGCAGGGCAACTATTTTTGGTCGGCGAAGAAATTTGTTGCGGCGGTGGGCGTGAACGATCTGGTGGTAGTGGAAACCGACGACGCCATCCTGATCTGCCCGCGCAGCCGGGCCCAAGACGTGGGCAAGATTGTGAAGGCGCTCGAAGCCGAAAAGCGCCGCGAGTTGCTGTAGTCTCCCGGTTTGTCAGCGTGCCGGTTCCCCACGGGACCCCATGCCAATTTGGCACAGCGGTGGGCACACCAAACAACTCGCGGCAGCGTGGCTGTCTCTCTCCCATTTCGCTTATACTTCTGAACCGTGACTAAAATAAAATTTGGAACCGACGGCTGGCGAGCGGTAATCGCCGAGGATTTTACCGAAGACAACGTGCGCATCGTGGCGCACGCAGCCGCGCGCTACGTGGTCCGCGTGGAACAGCCGGCGCACGGCGTGATCGTGGGCTACGACACCCGCTTTGGTTCGGAACGCTTCGCGCGGGTAGTCGCCGAAACTATTGCCGCGACTGGGACGCCAGTGTGGCTCTCCGATCGCGCCTGTCCTACCCCGGCGATTTCCTTGCTGGTGAAACAGCGCGGCGCGGCGGCAGGAATTCAAGTCACCGCCAGCCACAATCCGGCACGCTGGAACGGAATCAAGTTCAAGGCCACCTACGGCAGTTCGGCATCTCCCGCGATTGTCGCGCAGATCGAGACACAACTGGCGGTCACTCTGAAAGACGGAGTCCCGCCACTCCCGCCCCGCAGCGACATGATCCATCCGCTCGATGTGCGCACCCCGTACCTGGATACGATCGAAAAATTAGTGGATTGGGAGAGGCTGCGCAAAGCGAACTTCCGGTTCGTGGTCGATCCCATGCATGGATCCGCGCGCGGACTACTGCGCGAACTTTTGACGCGGAACGGCGTGGAATGCGACGAAATCCGCGGCACCCGCGATCCGCTGTTCGGCGGGGTGAACCCGGAACCAATCGAGCCGCACGTTGCCGCGCTGCAGCGCGCAGTAGCGGCGGGAAAATACGACGCGGGACTCGCCGCCGACGGCGATGGCGACCGCATCGGCGCGGTGGACCGCAACGGCGTTTTCGTAAATCCCCACCAGATTTTTTCCATCTTGTTTTGGCACCTTGCCGGAACGCGCCAACTGGACGGCGATGTTGCCAAGACGTTTTCCACCACCAAAATGATCGACAAAATTGCCGCGAAATTTTCTCGCAAGGTGTGGGAGACCCCGATCGGGTTCAAATACATCTGCGACCGCATGCTCGAGGGCAATATTTTGCTGGGCGGTGAAGAGAGCGGCGGCATCGGCACCCGGCTGTACCTGCCGGAACGCGACGCCACCATGAACGCGCTGCTTCTGGCGGAAGTGATGGCCTGGCATTGCAAGCGGCTCGAGGAATTGGTAGCGATGCTGCAAGCGGAGTTCGGCGAACATCACTACGGCCGCGTCGATCTGGAATTACGACCCGGACAGAAGGAACTCGCGCTCGAACTTTTCGCCAGCGGCAAAGTTACCGAGATTCTCGAGTGGCCGGTGGTTCGCCAGGAAGATCTGGACGGAGTGAAAGTTTTTCTCGCCGACATTGGCTGGTTGTTAGTGCGCGGTTCGGGCACCGAGCCGATGCTGCGCGTATACTCGGAAACGACCAGCCCGGATACCACGCGGCGGGTGCTCGATCACGTCGTGAAAATGGTGCGGGAACTCTAAAGGACAACCGTGAAGCGCCGAATTTTTACCCTCGATGTATTTACCAACAAGGCCTACGCCGGCAATCCGTTGGCGGTGGTGACCGATGGCGATGGCATTACTACCCAGCGCATGCAGGCAGTGGCGCGCGAGATGAACCTCTCCGAAACAGTTTTCATTCAGCGCCCCTCGAATAATCGCGCCCTGGCGCGGCTCCGGATTTTCACCACCGCTAGCGAGCTGCCGCTGGCCGGCCATCCGGTGATCGGCACGTGGTTCTTGCTGGCCGAGCTAGGCGTGGTTCCCGCCGCCGAGGGTTCGGTTCACGTGCTGCAGCAAACGGGCGCGGGAATTTTGCCGGTGGAGATCGAGTTTCACGGTGGCCGTCCGCAGCGCGTTACCATGACCCAGAAGCCCGCTCAGTTCCGGCAAGCGCCCTGTTCTGCCGCGCCGCTGGCCAAGGCGCTAGGCCTGCGCGCCTCGGACCTCGATTCCAAATTGCCGATCGAAGTCGTTTCCACCGGCATCTTCAACCTGATGATTCCTATTGTCTCGCGCGCCGCGCTAGCGCGCATCCGTATGGATACGCGGGCTCTCTACAGTTTGCTGGCCAAGAGTGGCGTGATGGCTTACTGCTTCACGCCAACCGGCGCAGGCAAAGCGCAGACACGTGGTTTGTTGCCCTGGGGTGTGCAGGAAGATCCCGCCACGGGATCGGCGGCAGGTTCCCTGGGCGCCTATCTGGTACGCCACGGAAAGCTGGCACTGGGCCAGCAGTTGACGATCCAGCAGGGAATCGAGATGGGCCGCCCCAGCGAGATCCACGTAGCCATCACCGAAGAAAAACGCCGTCTGGTCCCCAAAGTAAGCGGCTCAGCAGTGCGCATCATGGAAGGCACAATCGAGGCGTAGCCGTTGTAAATCGACTCATATCTTTTGCACTGCGGCGTCGGTCAGCTTTGCGGGGCCGATTGTGGAGCGGCTTTCAAGGCAGCGTCAAGAATTCCATTCAGAAACGCCGGAGATTCCGCCGAGGAAAATTTCTTCGCGAGTTCGATCGCTTCATCCAGAATTACGCGCGGCGGCGCCGAACCGGCGCGCAGCTCGAAAATCGCCAGGCGCAGGATGTTCCGATCCACCACCGCCAGGCGCTCGATGCGCCAGTTTTCAGACAGCGTTTCGATCAGCGTGTCGCTGGTCTCGCAGTGGCCCACCGCGCCCTCGAACAACTGCTCGGCGAATTTTCGCGTGGATTCCTGCGCCCGCGCGGTCTTCCAGAAATTGTGCTCGATCTGCGCGGGCTGTTGCCGGGCCAGGTCCCATTCAAACAACATCTGCAGAGCGAACTCGCGTGACTTGCGTCGTAGTGTTGCCATATTAGCGTTGGCCGCCGCGGCCAGAATTTTTAGCGGGGCGGCGGGACGGCGGCGCGGCCGGAGCGCCTGAACCCGGGTTGCTGGAAAGCTTGTGCGCGAGATTCGCCATTTCGATGGCGGTAAGCCCGGCTTCAAAGCCCTTATTGCCCATTTTCAACCCCGCCCGATCGATAGCCTGCTCCAGATTCTCACAAGTAAGAACACAAAAAATCATCGGCACCCCGGTATCCATCTGCGCGAGCTGAATCCCGCGCGCTGATTCCCCTGCCACGTATTCGTAATGCGCGGTATCGCCGCGAATCACGCATCCGATGCAAATCACCGCATCGGTACGGTGCGATTCGGCAAGCTGTTTGGCCGCCACCGGTATTTCGAACGCACCCGGCACGCGCACCACTTCGATCCGATCGGCCGCAGCGCCCGATCGCTCCAGCGCGTCCAAGGCCCCCGCCAGTAACCGGTCGGTGATGAACTGGTTGAATCGGCTGACTACGATGCCAATGCGCAGACCCGCGGCGGTCAAAGCTCCGGCGATAGCGGCGGGCTGAATTTTATCAGGCGGCATGCGGCGTGCGTTTACTTTCCTTGAAATTTGGCTGGACGCTTTTCCACAAAAGCGCGGGTTCCCTCGCGCATGTCCTCGGTGGCGCAGCACAGTCCGAACAAGGTCGCTTCGAGAAACATCCCCTCGTCCTGAGGCATTTCGAATCCGCGTTCGATAGCTTCCATCGAAAACCTCACCGCCAGCGACGCATTCGCAATGATTTTCTTGGCGATCGCTTCGGCCGCCGGTAATAGCTCCGCCGGGTCTACCACGCGGTTTACCAAGCCGATCCGCAGCGCTTCCTCCGCGGAAATCACGTCGCCGGTGAGAATCAATTCGTGCGCCACGCCTTTTCCGCATAGCCGTGCCAACCGTTGCGAGCCGCCATAACCGGGTATGATTCCGAGCTTCACTTCCGGCTGGCCCAGGCGCGCGGTGCGGCTGGCGATCCGCAGCGTGCAGGCCAGGGCAAGTTCGCAGCCGCCGCCCAACGCAAATCCGTTGATCGCCGCGATCGAAGGTATTCCCATCGTCTCCAGCCGGCGAAAAACCCCCTGCCCAAAGAGCGAAGTTTCTTTGCCCTGCACTGGAAGCTGCGCAGCCAACTCTTTAATGTCCGCGCCGGCTACGAACGCCTTCTCGCCCGCTCCGGTCAGGATCAGCGCGCGAATCGATTCGTCGCCGCGAACCGCGTCCAGCGCCGCGCCAAGCTCTTCCACCGTCTTACGGTTCAGCGCATTCAGCGCCGCGGGCCGGTTGAACGTGATGCGCGCGATCTGCTCGCTGGTCTCAAACAGGAGATTCTCGTAACTCATCCGCAAGCTGCTCCGTCCGGCGCGACAAATTCGCCAAGCTATAAATTCCGAAGGATGTATCTTCGCATCTTTTCCAGATTTTTGCTGGTTTGCACCGGCGGCCGCGGCGCAGATACACCGGTTTGGCCCCTGTTTTCGACACCAATCACTCTGGGCGTTACGGCGACGCGAGCGGTGCTAAACGGGCGGCTGTGTTTCATTTTCTGAGTGAGGATTGATCGCCATGGACTGCGTTGAGAAGCAGGCGCTAGTAGTGACTGCACGCAAACTGAAATGCAGAACCACCGAAGAAGTGACACTCGCGAAGACGATTTCATAGGCTAGTCGTAGGCTCGCGCTTCGATCAGGCGTCAACGCCCGTCCGTCAGGCGGGCGCCGTGGCGAAGAACTGCTTGACGCGCAACTTCTTGGCGTGGCGTTTGGCTTGCCACAGATCGTAGGCAAGCTGCATCTGCAACCAGTGCTCCGGCGTGCTCCCAAATGCCTTAGACAGACGCAGCGCCATTTCTGCGGTGACGCCGGAGCGGCCGTTGAGAATTGACGACAGAGTCTTACGCGTGACGCCCAAACCCTTCGCCGCTTCGGTTACGGTCAGATCGAGCGCCTTAAGGCAGTCCTCCCGGACGATCTCGCCCGGGTGCGGGGGATTGAACATATCCATGTGTTTGTCTCTCCTGTTGCTAGTGGTAATCAACCAAATCAACATCGGTTGCGTTTTCACCATCGAAGCGGAACACCAGCCGCCAGTTGCCCCACACGGAAACCGCCCACTCGCCCTTGCGCTCGCCGACGAGCGGATGGAGCTGATAACCGGCAATGTTCATATTCAGCGGAGTGGAGGGGGTCGCAAGCGACGCCAGCAAGCGGCGCAAGCGCTTCGCCTGGTGAGCACTCACCCCTCGCGTGTCACCAGAGGCAAAAAGCCGTTCCAGCCCCTTATGACGAAACCGCAGTATCATTATCGTGTAGTGTAACTACTCAGGTTACACAAGTCAAATTTCGTGTCGCCCCTGCCTGGAGGGATTGATGTTGGAAGCGAGGGCGGTCTTAGGTTGGTCCATCCGATGCACTCGCAGGCGAGCACTATAACGAGGCCCCGCTTTGCGGGCCTTTGCAATTTATCGTCCAGACTCAGTCGCTAAATTGTGCCAGAGCTAGGTGAGCTGTTGCGGTTTGGGGTAGGCCGGATCGCTATAGTCGTAGAAGCCGCGGCCCGCTTTGCGGCCGTTCCATCCGGCCAGGGCCATGCGCTTCAGCAGCGGCGGCGCGGCAAAACGCTTTTCCTTGAATTCGTTGAACATGATGTCGGCGATGTAGACGGTAGTATCGATGCCCACAAAATCGAGCAGCGTCAACGGTCCCATAGGATAGCCGCAGCCAAGTTTCATCGAGTTATCGATATCCGTCACCGACGCCACGCCCTCTTCCAGCGCCCGCACCGCATCCAGCAGATACGGCACCAGCAGGCGGTTGACGATGAACCCGGTCCGGTCGCTGGTGCGCACCGGCGTCTTGCCTACCTTCACCGCGTACGCCACCACTTCCTCGTACACCTTCGCATCCGTGGCGATGGTGCGAATCACTTCCACCAGTTTCATCACCGGCACTGGGTTGAAGAAGTGCAGTCCCAGAAAGCGATCGGGCCGCTTGGTAAACGTAGCCATCTCGGTGATCGAAAGCGAAGACGTATTGCTGCAAAAGATCGTGGCGCCGCCGCACATCGAATCCAGCGCCGTCCACAATTCTTTCTTCGCCGGCAGCTGTT
>Ga0302326_10006572_pt1 | contig 26047 bp, 21 predicted proteins | sample Palsa_T0_3_FD_202264 | JGI IMG/M metagenome (GOLD analysis project Ga0302326, IMG submission 202264) | Peat permafrost microbial communities from Stordalen Mire near Abisko, Sweden - Palsa_T0_3 | ecosystem: Environmental > Terrestrial > Soil > Palsa > Peat permafrost | place: Sweden: Abisko... | reverse complement strand
CCGGCAGGAATTGGAACCCCCTTTATCATGGCCGCATCACTGCTCAGAACAAAGCGGGATTCCTTCGGCAACCGCATTGTGCGGATGATCTCGGGAAAAATGGGAAGCAGGTTCCTGAAGCGGCTTCTGAGATAGGGCCATCTTTGAAGGAAGCTAGCACGCAATTCATGTGACGTCAGCGAGGGCGGGAGACGCTCGGCGTTGTAGACCAGTACGGCAATCGGCGCGTCTGGGAAAAGCTGTCCGATCTGATCGAGGACCGCTTCGCCGCCTCGAAAATACTCCATCCAATGATGGACAAGTGTGAAATGAGATTTCTCTTTCTCAGCTATCATATGCCATTGTCGATAGCAGTTCCCTGGTCATCGTGGAGGAGAGATCCGGCGTAAATCGTGCAGCGTGATTTTTCCAACTGGATCGTTGTGCGCGGCAAATCGTCGCCACTGCCATGCTGTGCAGATCCTTTGAATTGAAATATTTGGCTACATCCGGTGCTTCCCGGGGGCAGACTGCCAGTTTCGGTCAGAGAGGGTGTGTTTGACAAGATCACGGAGCGTTCTCCCGCTGTCGCCTCAAGCGCTGGGAGGCCGACGCAGCCGTCAACCAGCGTTTGAAAACTCATGCTTGGCTCCAGATTCAAGTATTCGTATGAGTCGAAGTGATGACTGACTTGCAGAAATCTACCACCCGCGAGGCACCAGAATCTATGTTAGCTTGGTATTCTGATGCCCCCATTTTCGCGGCGACTCTCATCTGGTTTCTCAAGCTCCGGTTCTCCGCAATCGATCCTAGGCATGAAATCCATTTCCCGTGGTCACCCGCAGGAACTATGAGGGAATCTGCACGGCCAGATAACAACTCCGGAATGCCACCGGAATCAGATGCGATCACCGGCAGGCCTGCGACCTGCGCCTGGTAAATCACCAAACCCGCGGGCTCAAACCAGATAGACGGCACCAGCAGCACTGATGCGCGGTGGTAACTCCTGATTACCTCTGGGCGGCTACATAACCCATGGAAATGTAGTCTACGGTCTTCGGCATAAAGTCGTCGAAGTTCCTCTTCGGCATCGCCACTGCCGATAATATCGATTTCGAATGCAACCGATTTGGGAAGGCGGGCAAGGCACTCTAGGATAAAGGCAACCCCCTTTGCGACCGTTACCTTGCCAACGTATAGAAAACGGGTGACAGCATCATCACTTTGATCGGATTCGTTTCTGAAATCGGCAAAATCCACGATGTTTCGCTCAATCAACACGCGTGGGAATACGTCGCCAAGCTGAGCCTTTGTGAGTTCCATGACTTTTCTTGAAGGTGCCCAAACTCCCAAACGTTTTATCTTTGATAATGCGCCCCACCGAACTTTAGAGGACCATTGACAGAGTATTTCCCGCCTCTCGCAGGACGCTCCCGACTTCGAAAACATGGAGCTGCGCAAACAGGTAAGCCAAAAGTCATGCATCACGTAAACGACCGGCAGGTCGTATTCCGCGCAATATTCGAAAACTCCAATTCCGAGTCCCGGAGCGATGTGGACCATTATCAAGTCAGGACGGAAATCTTCAACCGCCTGGGCGAAATTGGTTCGGCCCCATCGGGGAACGTGATCGAGCAAATGGAAAACGGCTTTTCTGAGGACTCCCTTCTTTGCATGCTCATTTGCGCCATGGTTCCATGCATACCTCCTGGGTGCATATCTTCTTGGGCTAGAGACGGAACATGGACGCTGGGTCATGGAATCCTTGGCATCAGTATACACAGCCACTTCATGTCCGTGACCAGCCATCCATCTAGCAACTCCTTCGGCCGCGAGCTCGGCACCACCCCACCCGGTAGGAGGAAAGTTCGATGCCACAATCAGCACTCTGATCCGCGCTAGACTTGCAGGTAATGCCGGATCCTCGATCACTTCCCGACTGCAGGTTGTCTCAAGCCCCGCGGAATCCATATTTCACTGAAAGCTGATTTGCCAATGCCGCGGCTGGTTCAAGAAGGAACCGTTCGCGACTTGCACGAACTCTTATATATTCCAGTCCAAGTCTCGGAGAGCGGCAACATGCTCGCAACATTCTAAAAAAAGCGAGAATCTTGGATTTCTCGAACAATGCTCGATTGGGCTTTGTCATGACAAAAAGATGCCGCTCAAGAATCTCATCGGTCACCTGAATCAATTCTTCGAGCGGGATACCGAGTTGCCTCGCGACAAGTTTGCGGTTCCTTTGAATCACCTTTCTCCAGAGGTGCGATATCGCCGGACCCTTACCCATACTAGACTCCTGGCCTTCGTATGTGCGAAAAAGCGCGCGATGTTCCATATCATATACTATGTCGCCGCGCAGGCAGGCATGAAGGTAGTATTCAATATCAGCGGCAAATCCCAGGTCCTCGGCAAATATCACTCCCTCCTCCAGGATGCTGCTTCGCAACACCATCGAGTGAATAGTTGAGAAGATGGGTCCAAATAATAATGCCCTTATGGCGCATGACCGCGAGTCCAGGAGGCGCCGACCAGAACCTTCCAAGGCGAAGGAATTTTCGAGCTGCTTGCACGAGACCGTTGGCCCGCAAACAGAGTCAACCGCATCTATGGAGATTGCGCGTGAGACCGCGGCAATCGCCTGGCTATTTGCTTCAAGAGCGTCGAGGGCGCTCCTGAGCCAGGTTGGATCCCACATGTCGTCGCTCGTAAGGACGGCAAAATACGGCGCCCTTACATGCAAGAGGCCTTGATTCCACGAGCGATATAATGAAAGGCCGGTTAAAGACGCAGGCCGCGCGGTAAGGATCACGAAGCGCGAATCCTCTAGTGCGGCGGCCTGGAGGATTGCCAGCGACCCATCATTTGAATCTCCGTCGATAACAATCGCCCGCCAGTCGGCTTCGGTCTGGCTCCTCAATGACGCAATCGTCCGTGCCAGGAAAGACGCCTTATTGCGATTTGGTATGATGATGTCTATTAATGAGATAGACATTAGACGCTCGCCTGAAGGAATTCGGTGGGTTGGCCATTTACGGCCTCTTCCAATGCCTCGACCAGCTTTTCAGACGCTACACCCTTGATGCAGATTGGCTCAGGGTAGATGCACTGCCATCCGCAATTGAAACAGCGAACCCGATTTGTCACCCATTGTTGCCGAGAAGACCAACGCCATGGACCGAAGAGCCCAAAATGGCCGCCTCCAACGAGGCACACCATCGGAATGTATAAAGCAGCGGCGATATGAGCGGTGGCCGTCTCAGCAGTTAGCAGCACGGTACTGTTCCCAATTGCGTCAATGAGCTCATTGCAGTCCTGAGTAATCCGGAGCGCGACCGCCGCACCATGGCTTCGAAGCTCGTCAATGTAGCTCGAATATCGTGGAACGGCGCCGGGTGGTGAAAGAAGAACGGCGTTTAGGCCAAGCTTCTCCCGAGCATGGACAACGCAAGCCACGACTCCGGCAACTGGTAAATCCCGAAGTCGATCGCTTCCGAACGGCACAAGCGCCAACGTGTTTCCTAGGTCGCCGCGGTGCGGCCTAAGCCGGGGTCTGATGTCGCGTTTCGACGAGGGTTCCTTTGACCAGGCCGACACGATGCTTTGATGGCAAACGAGATCCTCACAAAGATCCTGCCTCGCTACTGATACCGGACGATCAACAACTATGTCACCTTGGAACCTATCCGCGACGAGCTCGTATCCCACATCAGATATGTGAGAATTGCGGACGCACCAGACCTTGGCCGCTGGTATCATTTGCAGAGCAATTTCATCGGACAGCGTGCGATAGTGGCGAAGGCAAATCAACCCTCCGATCCCTCCGGAATCGAACCCATCAGCGATCAAGCGGCGCAGGCGACGATAGGTAACCCAAAGCTTCCCATCGAGCGGGGGCAGTGCAATGCGCGAAACATTGGGAAATTCACGCGCGGCAATTTGTGACGACACGACACTGTGAATTAACACGCAATTGGCTTCGCCGGCCGTGGCGACGATAATGCGAATGGCTTCAATGCTGAGAATGAAATCACCGAGCCGGTCCACTTTGTATATTCCGACCGGCCAGCGTATCGCAGCCGGATGCAGCCTTCTGCGACGCACAAACCAGTATACCAGCCAATTTAGGATTGCTGCCTTTCTCATTCGTCTGCTCGTGGGCGTCCCTTGTTACCAGGAATTCAAACGGGCCGAACTAATAGGTGGGCTGTCCCTTGCGGTGCCTGCCTCAAATTGAACTTTGTTCAGAAGAAAACGAGTTCCTAGAAATCGGGAACAAACGACGACTCGTAAGGCGCAAAAAAAGCCAGGCACACGAAGAAAATGCCTAGCAAAGACGGCAGCGGAGGCAAGAGCATCGAGGCGAGGAAACTGGAGATAAGCCATCCAAGCATGATAATATTGGCGGTCGAATCTGCGAACCCACCGCGCTTAAAGCACCTCCAGGCAAACACGAATGCGACAGCACAAAGTGCAATTATCGCAGCAAGGGCGAACCAGCCACTCTCCAGACCAACATCCAAGAAAAGATTGTGGGCCCAAAAGTGGGACGTGAGCTTGCGAATGCCGCTTCCCTCCGGGGTCCGTACCAGAATATGCAAGGCCTCCTTCCAGATCATGATCCGACTGTCCTGAGTGACATCGCCAAATCGATTTGCGATGAAATGAAATATATCCTTGTTGCGCGTTACATATATGTAGCCACCAATGGACATTAGGATCAGCATCCCGGCGAAAACGAGTCGGCGCCTAAATGGGACCTGCCTAACCACCAGCATCAGAATCAGTACAGTAGAGACCATACTGGCTGCAAAAGTGGTTCGAGTGGCGATCTGAAGGTTAATGTACGCTGCCAAAATCATGACCCCCAGGGCAAGCAATCGGATCGGCAGATTTCTTGCTGTCAGAAGAACCGGGAACAGCGACAATCCGAAGAGGGTGAATGGGATTAGGCCAATGATAATATTCTCGATGGAGAACAAACCGAGATAAGTGACGGCTTCATTCTCATTCGTATTTGCCCTGGAAATCTCGCTGCCGGCGCTCGAAGAAATAATCCGGTCCGCACCGGGTGCCAGAAGTATAACCAAAGCGACGTATGCGAGGCATAAAGCGAAGCAAACAAGGGCGAAGGCAACGGTTGATTGTTGTCCATCACTGGCAATTCTGCGCAGGCAAAGGCCTGTAAGGAATCCATAGAAGGAAAGGACAAGCGCGGCCTTGTATGGAAAGGTATCTCGTGGCTCCTGTATTAAATAGGAGCAATACGCATACACTAAAACAAAAAACAAAGCAGGTGCGACTCTTACCCATGCCAGCGGTTGCCTCTTATAAATGAGCCAGGTCATCGCAAAGCATCCTCCCACAACCTCCACAAGCGCGACCTTCGGTCCGTCGAGAACGATCCATGCAAGCGGCAGAAGTAGAAGGATTACCAGAGCAAATGTCCCTATGGTCCTAGCTTTCATGGGTGGCTATTTGCATCCGACACAAGACATGCGGGCGGGAGAAGTAGAAATAGCTCAATTAACCAAGTACCAATTGCTCCGATACTCATCAGCAAGCCTTAGCTACACGTTTCTCCGCCAAGGCTATTCGAATTAAGGCGTCATATTTTGCGGCAGCTTCTTCCTTTAAGAGCCGCATTTTGCCTGGAAAGTTTGCAGCGTTATCTTCGAGCTCATTGACCGTGCGCTCCATCCATTCATGAGTGACGTCATTTACAAAAATCTCCGGCATTCCTAGTAGCCCGACCATCTTGGCGCGCGAGTCCGATCCGACAACGGCCGACGGCTTGCCAAAGCTGGCTAAGGCAAAACAACCATGTACGCGATTCAAGAGACCCCACCGCGCTCCACTATAGAGTTCCAGATACTTTTCATAGCTATCCGATTGAAATGTCTCGAAGCCGGGCAACAGCGAACGAGCTGCATAGAGCTCCTTTTGATTGTGGCAAACCAAGATGACCCGATTGTTTTGTCGCAGGCGGCGTGCCAAACTAACAAATAGCTGTTCCCAGGCCTTGGGATCAAGTTTCTGGCCGAGAAGAAAGTGGCCGCCGGTAGGCATGTAATTCAGAACGATATATTTTCCTTGGCGCGGCTTAATGCCTAGGTGATCCATAGCGAACAACGATGTGCATGGCAGTAAGACACCGGTTCGACCCGCTTTCCGCAATACATCTAGACTTAGGCTATCGCGTACTGTTGTGAGTGTAGCCAAGTCGAAAAAGCGGCGGATGTGTGCTAACACAAGCGGTTCATTTTCAAATTCGCTAGCGTCGCTGTGGTATTGCTGACAGGTCCCTCCCGCGAGATTTAGAAACGGCCGCCCTGCGGAATGAGGAACCCATCGTCTCTCTATTAAAGGCTCCCACCATTCGGTGCGCGCGCAGTTGCCTTCCGTACTTGTCCAATAAATGGGACCACCGGATTGAACAAGTATGTCAGCGCTACTTATGCGGTCGCCTGAGAGGCCCACCGGCATCGCAGAATCTATGCGTTTTGTGACGCGTAGTGTGAGATCCGGCTTAATACGGTCAAGACTACGATCGAAGCCGCTTGAATGTAGCCAGGTGAAACCCGGCCGAGCTGTAATGGGAAGATGCTTATGAACGAGCTGGACATCCATATTGGGGACAATGCGGCCGAGCAGGAAAAGCAATCCCTCACGAACAAAGTCGTCGCCTATGTTATGGTCAAATGTGGTAATTACCGAAACTCGAGTCATGTTGTTTTACTGTTCGCCGAGGTTTGTGACGGATTGTCTCTCCTTATTGGCACCCGCAGGCTTGCTGTAGCTATATTTGCGCAGAAAGGCGTCGATTGAGAGAAAATCGGCTGCGCGGCTTCGCACAACTGTATCACTCCAATTCCACCAGGAAGCCTCAAGTAGAGCGCTTATAGTTTGCTCGTCGAAGCGCATTTTCAACAGACGAGCTGGAACTCCGCCAACGATAGAGTAGGGCGCTACATCCTTTGTAACGACTGCTCCAGCGGCGACCACCGAGCCATTGTGAATCGTTACACCCGAAAGGATACATGCACCGTGTCCTATCCAGACATCATTTTCGACTACGATGGGGCCTTTTGAATTGATTCTATGGAGATTATTTAGGGATAAGAAATACGGCGACGTACTAACTGCATGATGATCGTGCTCTCCGCCGGCCAGAAATATCACGTCTTCAGCTATCGAGCAGTAGTTGCCAACTGTGACTCTCAGTTCCTTCTGCCAACCAAATATTCGCACCCCGTTTGCATAAGAATGCTTGCCGATGCTCCAACCGACGGGACCAATTCGTTCTGAATTGATCCAATTTACGTTGCCATCAGGGAAATGGCTACGGCGCCATCTCCGAGTGAACGAAAAGAGCGCCTTGGAGAATGCGTCAAGCATGTGCGAGATCTTTGCCTGCCAGCGCTCTGTTCAGCCAATGTAGCGAGCGCGCGAGGATCTTCTTTCGCCGATGACCGCATGTAGCGATTGAAAATAGCTCATCGAATGAAGCGTCTGGAATGACCGTTTCGGGATGGCTTAATGGGAAGGGAACCGCATGCCGTTGAAGAAAGGACTGAGATGAGCTTGTATGTGTGGCCTCTTCTCCGAATCCAATATTCTCAATCATGCTTACCGTAGGGATCACCGATAGCATCGAGTTTACTAGTTTTGCGTACCCCCACTGATAATCCCAGGTGCTAGCTTTGCCTGTCGCTAGCTTGTTATAAAGGCCTCGGCGAAGGCGTCTTTCGATAGCATTCGGAATCACGCTCTTCAAATCGCCGCTTTCTTTTAGGCGAGACCACGAGCCGATCTTTATGTCGTAATGCTTCCAAGCCCTAGCCCATGATGCCCAGCCCCAAATTGGACCATATCGACTGAAAATGTAGCTTGTCGGTCTCAGAAGAGTATTGGTTATAAATGGTCCGCCGCAAATCTGCCCGATGCGTGTGTCATCCGCGTAACGTATCAGTAGTTCTTCACAAAAAGGGAAAAAGGTCGGATTGGGCAGGCAATCATCCTCCACGACGATGAGCCGCTCGCTACGGGAAAACGCCCATGTGAGACCGCCCGCCACTCTTTCGGCGCAACCCAGATTGTGATCTGAATAGTTATACTCGACATGGCATGGCCAATCTACCCCTGCCGCGACGATTTCCCGCACCTTAGCGCAGCTCGTTAAATCCTTTGAGTTTCCGGGTCTCGGGCCGTCGGCTATGACATACAAACTATCTGGCCGCGCATCTCGGATGGCACGCAAGGTACGCACCGTGCAATCTGGCCGATTGAAAACGACAAAAGCGACGGGTGTGTTCACCTTAACATCCCAATGAGATGAACCTCATGTGCCATCGGACAACCCTACAATCGTCCGTATCTTCCATGGAGTTAGAATCGCCAGCAGCTGCTGGCGTCCGACAGCCCTTGTCTTGGGGTGGACGAAAGATAACAGGAATGCGGCGGTCAGCTGCGAGAGAACGGTGGCCAATGCGGCGCCCATGGGACCAAAACGAGGAATAAGCAACGCGCAGGCAGCGAGGTTGATTGATAGCCCGGTTGCACTGAACCAAAGCGGGAATTGGGTCATCAACTCATTGAGAAGGTGCTGGCCTCGGGCCACTCCGAGAAAGAGAAAGGGAAGAGCCCAAACGTAGACGGCCAATACGGGGCCTGCTTCCGCGAACGCCGGTCCATAAAGAAGTCGAATGATCCAAGGCGCGGCGATGGATACAGGAATGGAGATGCTCAATGCCATGAGGGCGTTTATCCGAAAAAATCTCTGAAGAGCGGCGCCGTATGCTTGCGATCCTTCCGATCGGCGTCGCATGAGCCAGGGCAACAGCGACGATGCGAGTACTCCCGGCAGAAAGGTCGCCACTTCGGGAATCTTGATGGCCGCAGCATAAATTCCCAGCGCCGCATCACCCTGCATGCCGCTTAGGACGAGCTGGGAAAGCTTCATATACAATATTACCGTCAATGCCGATATAGCGAGCGGCCAGCTTTGGCTCAATATCTTCAAACCCAAGGGGGTATGGAACGACAACCGATTGCCGGCACCAAGGGAGCGACGGACAAGAATCCAGGTAATGCTGCCGCTAACTATCTGCTCAGATGCGGTCAGAACAGAGAACCAAGCGACGCCTGCGCCGTGGAGAACGGCGGTGATTTTCAAGCAGCTCATCGCCATGAAGAGCAGCAACCTCGGCAAGACGAGGCTGCGCATTTGTGTGTGCGCCTGAAACCATAGCTCGCCCGATTCAAGGGACTGGAAAATGGTTCCCACACTCAACGTTCCCACCATCAGCCACGCCTTTGAATCGCCTGGACGAAGCCCGACTGCGAGGCCGAGCGCGATAAGCGACGATGCCACGGCTGCAGCCGAGCGGAAGCCTATAACCGTGCCTAGCCATTTTCCGCCTTTGCGGGGATCCTTTATTATCTCACGAACGATCAAGGCTTCCATCCCCAACGGCGTGAGGGCCGCAAATATGGACACCAAGGCGAGTGAATAGCTGAGCAGACCAAAGTCCTGCCTTCCGAGGTACCGTGCGACCCAGCTGCCGACAACGATCCCAACCATGAGTCGTACGCCGCGGTCGGCGACCAACCAGCCGAAGTTATGGGCGGCGCTGCTGTTTCGTATTTGTTTGAGCATGTCCTATCGCCTAACGTATTCGGGAGTCGTGATGGGCTTCTTGACCTTCGACATCGACGTTGAGTTGCAAGTCCTCGATCCCAGCTTGAGAGGGATCTTCAGCATTGTGTCGGTAGACAGCTTCGCCCCGTCACTTCTAGCCCCAAAATAAGCGCACCAGTGGAGCGCAGCCTTGGAGCCATCACCGCCCTTTCGACCAGCAAGAGAAAAACGCCACCCAATCCGCGCGGCAATCTACCGCGCGGATATTCACACAAAAATCACGCGCGGACAGGAGCGGCGGCGGAGCCGATCGGCTTGCCCTTCTTCGCTCCTTCTTTGGTTGGTCCCGGAGGGGGGGTCTTGGTCTTGCTGCCATAGTAGTAACCCTTCGACGCCGCGCGGTAGCCATAGGCCAATTTCTTGTTGGCGTTTCTCGGAATGAATCCGTTGAGAATGACGCCCAAGAAGTTCACGTTGGATTTCGCGAAGTCCTCGATGACTTTCTTCACTTGGACGACCGGTGCGACGCTTTCGCGAGCCACAAGGACGCGGTTTGTACTGTAGCGGCTGAGCAGGAGCGCATCCTGGAATACGCCCGCCGGCGGAGTGTCCAGAATCACAACATCGTAACATCCCTTCAGCGTGCCGATGAGCCTATCAATCGACTCTGAGATCAGGAACTGGCTGGGTTGCTCCTCGGTTCCGCCGCTGGGAATCAGGTCTGTTCCGTCGACGAGCGTGCGTATTCCCAGCGGTCCCTGGGGATCCAACAGCCCATCCATGGGAAATCCCGAACGGGCCCATACGAGGAATCCCCGATCCGAGGCCACGCCGTGTAATGAATGTTGCACCGGCCTTCGCAGGTCTAGGTCGATCAAGATCGTTCGCTTTCCGAGCTGTCTGAATGTGCTGGCCAAATTTGATGTGATCACCGACTTGCCCTCACCTGGGAGGGTCGAGGTGACAACGATCACCTTCGGATAACGCTCGGCTGAACCGTTAAGTTCAAGGAGGCCAACGATCCCCACGAATGATTCGGAGGTGACGGTGTCAATCTTGTTGCGCACGACATGCGCTCGGTCTTCGACCCTGAGCTTCAACACGGGGATTGCGCCCACCAGTGGAACTCCGAGTTCCTTTTCTACATCGGATGTTCCCGAAACGCGTTCATCCAGCGCGCTTGCAATCAACGGTGTGGCCGTGAAGGCGCAGAGGGCCATGAACAACGTGATGAACCCGAAGATGAATTGTCGGGGAATGCGGTGCTTGACCATGTAAGCGGGGTCGACCACGGACATGAAATCGTCGGGTAGTTGGCTTGAGATAGATGCCTCACCTATTTTCTTTTCGAGCCCCTCGAGTGCATCCTTTTTAGAGTCGATGCGCGCACTTAGAATCTCATAGGTGGACGCCAGCTTCTCGATCTCTACGGACTGCACAAAGGAGTCGTCGAACTCTTTCTTGATGAGCTTTTCTGTCTGAACGGCGACCTCCAATTGGGAATCGAGGTCGCCCACGGCAACATCGAAGTTGCGGAGGATGCTCGCCTTGAGGGCAACAATCTGGGATTCCACGTCCCGCATCTTGGGATGGTTTGGTCCATACCGTGTTGCCAGGCCATCGCGAAGCGCCGTCTGATCATCGAGCTCCTTGTGCAGGTCGGGATTGTTCGCATAGGTGGCGAGGAAGGAGTTGTCCCAAGGGAACTGTGATTTCGCTCGATCCGCATGCGCCTGCTTCGTCACCGTCTCGAGACCCACCCGCTTGATGCGCGTATCCGTCAGGCTTTGGTCAAGCTGCTTCAGGCGCTCATTGAGAATGGATTGGTTGTCGGCACGCGAAATGATGCCGTTCTTCTTCTGGTAATCGAGGCTGTCGGACTCGATCTTCGCCATGTCGGCGCGGATGAGGTCGGCCTGCTTCTCGAGCAGGCGGAAGCCGATCGTGTTGGCTTCCTTAAACTGTTCCTGGAGGAAACTGATGTACTCGGAGGCAAACCGGTCGGCTATCAGCATTGCTGTGGAGGCGACCTTGTGCGTGACGTCGATCGAGTAATATTCCCTTCCGCGCTCGCGCTCAATGGCGATGTGGTTCTCGAAAAAGTCCTGGAAAAAATCTTCGTCCGCAGTCTGGCCGGGCTTAAGATAGGGTCCCGCAATGAGGGCCTTCTCGTCGGGGGTGAATGCGGCTTCCAGCCTGGCGCGGAACTTGCGGCTCGCCATCATCGAGAGGTGATTTCGAAGGTCGTTCTCCCTTGAGATATCGGTGGTGTCCGAATTGGCCGAGGTATCCACAGATATGACTTTATCCAGCGTGCTTTGCGCCAGAAGGTTGGTTTCCGCCGTGTACTCGATCGGCCTCCTGAATAGCGTGTAGCCCACCATGCCGCCGACGACCAAAGCCCCAATAACCCCCCAATACCACTTGGCGCGGATCATGAGCATGGAATGCTGAAGCAATTCCAGCAGTTCCTTGAACGAAAAATCATCATTCACGCGTCCGCCACGGGTGCCGGGATAGGGGGACCCTGGGGCGCCAAACGGAGCCATGGTCGAACCGAAAGGCATCGACGTGCCTCCAAATGGAGCCTGCGTCGACCCGAACGGGGCCGTGGATGACCCGAATGGCGCAGCCGTCGGGACAAAGGGCAATCCCGTGTTCGGTGCGTTCGGAGGCTTCGGAGCTGAGAACGGTTGGTCAGTAGGCTGCATAATGATTTTTTTAGAATACGCGCTCGGGCACAAAAACGATGTCGTCAGGGTAGAGCTCGAACTCCTGCTCCTTGGATGTGTCGCTCAGGTACGCTGTCACATCCACCGCAAAAACTGTTTCCTTGCCGTCGATCGTACGTGTCACCTTTACGGCTTCCGGCCGGGCGACCCTCGTGAACCCGCCGGCCTTGGTGATTGCGCTGACAATTCCAATCTGCTGGCGCTCGATCGGAAAGTCTATCGACGACGGGTTGTTGACCTGCCCCAATACGGAGACACTTCGTGGTCCATATGAATTGAATGACAGGATGACTTGGGGTTTGATGTAAAACCCACCATCCAGGTACTGCTTCTCGATAAGGCTCTCCGCCTGGCGCAACGTGAGGCCGGCAACCTTAACGGCTCCGAGCAATGGGATTGAGACCTCTCCGGCAGAGGTCACCCGTTGCAAAAGCGGATCGTCAACCTCCCCGGTCATCTGGAACTTGAGTTCATCCCTTGCCACAATCCGGTAGTCAGGCGCATAGTTACTTGGATTCGTGCTCTGGGCCCTGGAAGAGGCGGCCCCAACCAAGGCGATAACCCCAATAAACAGCGAGCGCAGCGGCATCGTCAGATTGTGGTGGATAGAATTCATAGGCGGCAATATGGCTTTCATTTCGGCTAAAATTGATAGGAGGCCCCAAGAGTCAGTATCTCATGGGCATATTTGAATGCGGTGACAGTCGACGTCTGATAATAATAGTCCAATGAGAGTGAAACGCGGAATCGCTTGGACGGACTATAGGCAAAGCCCACGCTTGAGTTCCACCCCTCATCGGTGCGCAAGCTCACCTGCCGGCCGTATTCAAAGCGTTCCGGACCTGTGAGAACATCGAGCTCCCACTCGTTGATAATCACGTCAGTGAACGAAACGAAGGCGTGCGACGATTCAGAAGCCTCGCCGTTTGGAGAGTATACCTCACCGGTGTATGCGCCCAAGGCAAGCGTCCTGCGCGTATCGATTCCCCATGTCAGGTCGGCTCCGGCAACGGGCAAGTCAGTGCTCGTCGCATAACCGCCCGTATAGCGAACTGATCCGAAGCCGCCATACGCCGAACCGGTAATCTTGTCGGTTACTTGCCCTTGAATGCGCGCGGTCACGTCAATCTCCGTGCCGCGTACGTTGGATACCGTATTTACTGGATCGTTCGGAATCGAGTGACCAATCACCGTACCTAGATTGAGTGATACCTGGGTGTCGCTCGTCTCCGAATATGCCAAGCCAACGGATCCCTGTCCCAGGTAGGTGTCATTCAACGCCGTTGAGTTATAGGTATACGACTGCAGTTCACCCGTCCCTCGAATTCCCAACTTCCCCGTGAGAGTGACATAGCCGTCCGCCATTAAGGTGGTCAGGTCGTATGGTACCCGGGCGCCCAGAAATTCGTTTGGTTGGGAACTCCGGACCCAGGACGCCGAAGCCTCAAAAATGGGAATAATGACGAGGCCTTTGGGGTCAGTATTGTCAGCCTTCGGATATGAATAGTTGGCCCCAAATGAAAAGTCCGATTCGAACGGCAGATTGCTGTCGGCAAATTCTGTTTCCGTAACGCCACCGATAACATCAAAGGAGGTGTCGGAGTTGTGTCGCTCCAGCGCGAGAACCGGATTGGCGATGATCTCTACAGCAGAAGGGCCTCCTCGTTCCAGCGTCAGATTCGAGTCATAGCCCACCGAGCCGTTCAACGTGCCCAGTAAGGCCCAATCCGGCGTTTCCCAGAGGGAACCATAGGATTTGTCAGATAGAAGCATAATGCAGACGCAAAGGGCGGCGAAACGTAGCAAATCTGCGTCTCTTGTGGCGCGTTTCAATGCGCGTTCTTGATTTTGAAGAACGTTGCGACTACGCAGTAGAAATCCACCATGACGTTCCAGTTCTCGAGATAGTAGAGGTCCGCCTCGACGCGCTTCGTAAGGTCCGTGTCCCCGCGCAATCCCTGGATCTGCGCCCATCCGGTCAGGCCGGTCCGCACCTCGTGGCGCGCATTGTAATTCGGGATCTCGTCCTTGAACTTCTCAATGAGCTCAGGCCTCTCCGGGCGGGGTCCCACAAGGCTCATGTCGCCAATAAGGACGTTCCAGAACTGGGGAAGTTCATCGATGTTGAACTTGCGCATGAAAGTTCCGATCCTGAGGCGCCTCGGGTCCTCTTTCTTGCACCAGACGGCCCCAGAAGTGGACTCGGCGTCGAGCTTCATGCTGCGTATCTTGTAGATGTTGAACGTGCGGCCGCCGCGGCTTGTCCGGCGCTGCTTGTAGAAAATAGGACCGGGCGACTCCAAGTACACGGCAAGGGCGAAGGGCGGGATGATGAAGGCGCAAAACCCCAGTCCCGCGATCGCGCCAAAGATATCCATGACCCTCTTGACCATACGGTTAATCGTACGATCGAGCGGCAGTTGGCTGATTCCAAGGAGCGGAACACCGCTCACCGTCTGGACCTGCAGGCCGGAATTCAACGCCGGAAAATACTCAGGCACCATCTTGAATGAGATCATCTCCCTCTGGCAGAACCCGATGAGGTGCTGGATCTCCCGCGCCGGGCACGAGACGTCAGACAGGATGATCGAGTCGGCATTGCATTCGGCCACGATATTCGGGAGCGCCGAGTAGTCGCCCAGGACGGCGAGGTCCACGGGAGGCTTGGTGGAGAAATAACCGCCCGGCATGGGAATGCAGCCGACGATCTCGCCGAGCTGCGAAAAATCCTTGCGCATGGCCTTGCGGAGGTTTCCGACCTTGTCGTTCCAACCGACAACGATCACGCGCGAGCTGACCGAGTCCTTCGCGTCCGACTGGACCATGAAGATGAACGAGGTGAGGCGCCACAGCGTCTCGAACGCAACGAGCGTGATGATGCAGTACAATGCGCCCAGGCGCGGCGCGAAGCTCAACACTTGGAACAATCCGATGATGGCCCAGACGGCCACGGCCCACAGGAACACGGACCGGGCCAGGTTCTTGGACCAGCGCCTCAGGTCGTAGAGATGCGAGACCTCGTAGGTCTTGAACCACACCATGAACCAGCTGAACATCGTGCTCCCCACCAGGCTCCAGAGCGCGAGCGGCGACTGCATGTCGAAGGGATTTGTCGCCTGAAACACCCAGCCGGCTCTCTGCCAGTCACGGAATGTGAGTCCGGCATAGACCGCGGCGCAGGCGACAACCCAGTCCCCCATGAGGAGAAGGGCGCACAGGCCGTAGGCCTTCTCGCGGGGAGTATCCCGCGACACGGAGTGCTTGAATACCTGGGGCGCCAAGGGCGCGGCCGCAGGAGTCGGAAAAGGTACTACAGTGGAATTCCTACGCGGGAAAACCCCTGCAGTCGCGTAATTTGCCTTCATGGTGAGTTCTTAGTGCCACTTCTGGTTTGCTTGCTCGGAAATTGAGGGTCCGAGCGATCCCTGGGGTATCCACACAATCCTGACCAGGCGCTGGGGCCGTGAGGCTCGCGCCCCTTATCCTTGGGGCAACCATGAAAGTTGAAAATTGTGCACTCACTGTAGTCGACAGTCCATTGCATGAAGCATGCCATAAGCAATTTTGCGGATTCAATTCGTATACGAGCGCGAAGTGTTACTTTCCGATGGCGAATGGTACTTCCGCACTGTCGCGGTCCGCAGGACCGACGCCGCGATGCAGTAAAGGTCCACCATCACGTTCCAGTTCTCGAGATAGTAGAGGTCCGCCTCGACTCGTTTTACAATTGGCATATCCCCATTGCGATCACTCACTTGAGCCCAGCCCGTGAGTCCTGCCCGGACTTCAGAACGAGCGCCGTAATTTGGGACCTCGGCTCTGTATCTTTCGGCCTCATCCGGCAGGTCGGGGAATGGTCCGACGAGGCTCATATCCCCGATCAAGACGTTCCAAAGCTTGGGCAATTCGGCTATGCCGGATATGCGCATGAAGGCAGCGGTTTTCTCGGCGATTTTGCGCCGAACCAGCGGTTTCTTAGCGCCTTGGTAATCGGTAACTTGAGGCGCCTGGGTATTGAAGGTTAGCGCGTTGAAAACGCGTCCCCGATGGGTGACTTTACGCTCCCGTAAAAAAATTGGTAAACCCGAGCATAAGTACATTACGGGAAACAAGATAGGTAGCAAAATGACCCCGAACAACATGCCGACAAGGGCACCGGCGACGTCGAAGCTGCGTTTGATAAGCCTGTTTCCTGTTCGTTCCAACGGAAGCGTCGACAATCCCAGCAGCGGCACACCACTCAGTGTCTGCACCTGCAGGCTGGACCTGAGTGGTGGAAAATATTCTGGAACCAGTTGGAAACCAATATATTCGCGCTGGCAAAACCTGACGAGGTCCTGGATATCCTGCACGGCGCAATCGGCCCCCGACAAGATGATCGAACTTGCACGGTGCAGGGCGACGAGGGCTTGGAGCTCGGAATAGTGACCCAGGATGGGAACTCCCGGTGGCGGCGTGCGCTCGATGATTTCCCCGGGCAACGGCACGCAGCCAATGATTTCGGACAGCTGGGCGGCATCCCGACGCATCGCTTTCCTGAGATGGGCGACCTTTTGGTTCCAGCCCACGACGATCACCCGGGACACGGTGCCTGCCTTCACAGCGGGCTGGCCCATGAATAGGAACGAGGCCATGCGCCAGAGGACCGCGAAGGCGACCATCAATAGTGCCGAATAGGCGACACCGAGACGGGGCGCATAGCCGACAACGGAGAACAGTCCTATGTAGGCCCAGGCGGCGATCGACCAAGCGATGACGCACTTGCCCATGTTCCTGAACCATAGCTGGAGCCGGTAGATATTCCGGACCTCATAGGTCTTGAGCGTGGCCATGGACCAGACGAACAGGGTTCCTCCCGCCATGCTCCAGAGAATGGGCACCGTGAGGTATTCGACCATGCCGGCGGCATGAAGTGCCGATGTGTGCCGCTGCCATTCCCTCAATTCCAGGCCCGCGAAAATCCCCATGCAGGCGACGATCCAGTCCCCAATGAACAGGATGGCGCAAAGGCCGTAGGCGCGTTCCCGCGGCATGGAGCGCGAACCGCCATCTTGAGGTCCTCCTGCCGGGCGTGCCTTCCGCGAAGCGGCGCCGGGTCGAGCATACGGGAACGGCGCCGGGGTGGCGCCCGGTTGTCCGAGGGGATCCTGATGCTGAGAAAAAACTCCCTGAGGCACTATGGGCCCGAATTCGGGATTCCTGTCACTCGAGGTCATCGTGGGATCGCCGGGCGCCTACGAAACATTTCGGACCAGGGCCCCGGGTTCCGGGCGTCGCCCCTGCAGCGGCACCGCCATGTTCAAACCAAGGTTGTATCCAGGGTGCGGCGTCATCAAACAGATCGCGCGGAGCGACCCACCGAAAGGTTTGTCCCCACCATATCTGAAAACAAGCTTCCAAGCAGAGAGGCCATGCGCTTAATCAATATTTTACTGGGTACCGCAGAAGCTGGTCTTCCGACTTGCATAGGCGATCGTTAGTCATCCGATACTAGCATATGTTCGCAATCAAATGTCAATATTGGATGGGGGGAACCAAAGTGGTTTACATTGAGCTCTTTGCGCTTTGTTTGATGGCCGCAGTACCGGCAGTTTTCGCGCAATCCCTGCAATGGGGAGTCAATGGCCACCCCTTCACGCAGGTCGGATATCGCGACGTTCCCCTCATGGAGCAGGTTGCGCTTGTCGCGGAAACGGGGGCGACTTGGTACCGGTTCGACCTGGGCACGGATGATTTCAACGCGAGCACCGCGAGGCTAGACCAGCTTCTCGCCACAGCGGGGACGTTTGGGATCCGGCTTCTGCCAGTGCTGATCTCCACTTCAGGGGCGCGCAGCGGAGCCGGGACTCCCGACGAGGTGCGCGCAGCGGCCTTCACTTTCGCGCGATCGGTCGCGGCCCGCTACAAGGGGCGGATCACGCACTGGGAACTGAGCAACGAGCTCGATGATTATTCAATCGTCCGGAAAGGCGACGTGACGCGGAGCGGAAAGCCCTGGTCGTGGGATCCTCCGGATGGCAGCAACGCCGACGACTATGAGGAGTCGCGGTACCAGCGCGCCAAGGCCGAGATCCTCGGGCTTGGTGCCGGGGTGACGGCCGCGGATCCCGGCGCCGTGACGATCGTCGACACGGCCGGATGGCTGCACTACGGCTTCATCGAGAGGCTCGTGCGCGAGGACAAGGTCCCCTTCAGCATCCTTGCGTGGCATTGGTATTCAGAAATGGGTGACATGACGCGGGTCCAGGGCACGCTCGACCTCGTGTCCTACCTCGGCCGATACGGAAGGCCGCTCTGGATCACGGAGATCAGCCGGAGGAACGGGAGCGAGGACGGGAATGACCGCCAGCTTGCGGACTACATGGAACACGACGTCGCAAAGCTGGCCGCAAATCCGCGCATCGGGGCCCTGTTCATATATGAGCTCCTGGACGAACCCTATCTTGGGCCGGGGAACGCGTCGAGTTATGGGCTTGTCAGCGTCGCAAGTGCGGGCGACGGCACGTGGTTGGTCTCGGGTCGAAAGCAGGCATTTGCTTCGCTCCGTTCGACCGTGGCGGGATCGGGATCTGCAGCGCCTGCGGCGCACTGAGTTCTCGCCTTCAAGAGGGAAGGGGGCGAACCGCCCTTTCCCATGGGCAATCGCAACTCGCGTACAAACACGTAGGTAGCGCATTGCGCATTGATTTACGTAAATCCAATGTTAAATTCGCCTTGTTTTCTTAACCCAATCGGCACCCCAACCGTTACCAAACCCCATGGTATATCTAATGAGAAGGAATCCCCTCTTGAAGTTTCTAGCCGCTGTCGCGGGCGTAAATCCCGACATGCCTGGAATCGCTTCAGAACGTGCATCAGGCGCCTCGGGCTCCCAAGGCGATCCGCGCGGCAACGTATTGACCAAGGGCCCGCTCGGCGGGCGCAAGCGCGCGGCGGCCACAACGGCTCGCAGGGTCCGCGTACGCTAGGTTGGGGTGGGGGAGTGGCCTTGGCCCTCCGTACCCGGCAACCCTGACTCCGCATCGCGCCCGGGCTTGGCCCCGGCGAGATGGCGTCATTCTGTCCGGCATCAGCCGGACTGGCTCTCCTCGGCGAGCGCGACCCAGGCCACCCATGCGATCAGGACAAACTGAAAGGGCAGGCGGAGCCAGAGCGTCGAGGGCGCGAAATTGAATCCCTGCATGCGCCCCATGAGGGCGACGTGCAGGTTGGCAGGAAACACGGCGACAAGCAGCGCGATGAGTCCCCAGCCGGCGGCGATCCTGAGACCCGGAATCAGTATGCCAATGCCGCCCAGCACCTCACAGGCACCCGCGATGGCGTTCAGGGCGTAGGGCTCGGGCAACCAGGGCGGAATCATCAGGACGTACACCGTCGGCGTCCGAAAATGGTTTATTCCCGCTGCAATGAAGAATGCAGCCAGAAGCCAACGGAAGACGACCCGGGCAGTCAGCTGGTTTCGCAAGGGTAAAGGGTAGGCCTACGCAGGCGGAAAGACGCAGCGCGTGCGCTTTGGTTGCGCCTCATCTGCGCCCGCCCTTAGCTGCAGATTCCCCGCAGGAAGACGTCGATGCTGGCCTGGCGGTACTCGGCGGCGCTGTAGTCCTGCGGCTTCCTCAGGCTCGTGCGCCGTATGACCGCCGAGAATATCGTCCCCGCGAAAAGGTCCGCGGCCACCGAGGGGCTGAGTCCGGTCCTCACCTCGCCGTCCTTGCAGGCCGCCGCGATGCGGCGCACGAGCGCCGCGCGCATCGGCGAGAAGATCCCCTTCAGGACCGCATGCTGGCAGACGGCGTGCCGGTGGATCTCGCCGATCATCGTCCGGATGAGCGGCATGTTCTCCACCAGGAGCTGCTCGTAGCGCGCAGCGAACGCCTTCAGGTCGGAGCGCAGCGAGGCGCCATGCTTCGGGTCCTCTTCGGCCGGGGGGGCGGGGCGCCCGAACTTGCCGCCGACAACGGCCTCGAGGAGCTGCTCCTTCGTCCCGAAGTTCCGGAAGAGGGTGACCTCGTTGACGCCGGCCTCCCGCGAGATCGCGCGCGTCGTGGCGCCCTCAAGCCCGTCGCGCGCGAACACGCGCTCCGCGGCGGACAACAACAGCTGGCGCGCCGGCGGCCGCCGGCGCGCACCTTGGGGTAAGGGGCTCATGCAAGTGCTTGCTTGCATAGTCCCCCCGCCGCGGGTTACCTTCAAGTCTGATTTTTTTGAGCACCAGCCGCCACATGACCACCACGACCAGCATCCGCAGCGTCCCCGCGAAGGGCGGGCCACGGCCATGATGGCGCCCGTACTTATCATGGGGGCGATCATGATGTTCGTCTTCTGGGACACCTCGGACCGCCACTGAGGGGCGATTGGCCTTGCCCGGTGGGGCCGGCGGGAGCAGCGTATCCGCTCTTCGCGTGAAAATCGGATTCCTCGGCGGGAGCTTCGACCCAATCCACTTTGGCCATCTCATGGCCGCGCAGGATGCGTATGAGCAGCACAAGCTCGACCGCTTGATCATCGTCCCGGCTGCCCAGGCGCCCCTGAAGCCCACCGAGACGCAGTCCCCGTCCGAGGACCGGCTCGCCATGGTGCGGGCCGCCACCGAATGGGACACCCGGTTTGAGGTCTCCGACTTCGAGCTGCGCAAGGGCGGAGTCAGCTACACGATCGACTCGGCCAGGCACTTCAAGTCCTTGTACCCCAACGACGAGCTGTACTGGGTCGTCGGGGGCGACCAGCTGCCCCAGCTCCACCTCTGGAAGGACATCGGGGAGTTGGCGAAGATCGTGGAGTTCATCTTCCTCGAGCGGCCGGGTTACCCGGTCCGGGCGGCATCGGCGATTCCCGGGCTGCGCCTGCACCGCTGCGACGGCCATCTTCTCGCCATCAGCTCGACGGAGCTGCGCGACCGCACGCGGCGCAGCCTTTCCCTCGATTATTTCATCCCCCACAAGGCGATTGTTTACATCAAGGGCAAGGGGCTCTATCGGGATAAGCGTTGAAATCCGACCAAGCCAAATCCCTGGAGCTCGTCACGCTCTGCTGCCGCGCTCTTGAGGAAAAGAAGGCCGGCAACGTCCGCGTCATCGACGTCTCGTCGCTGTCCTCAATCACCAACTACCTGGTCATCGCGACGGCGACCTCGGAGCCGCACGTGCGGGCGCTTCGCGTCGAGCTCGAGAAGACCCTGGATTCGGTAAAGACGCATATCATTGGCGTTGAGTCGGCGAGCGAGAGCGGATGGGCAGTCATGGACGCCTTTGACGTGATGATCCATGTCTTCACGGCGGAAACCCGGTCGCGCTACAAGCTCGAGAATCTCTGGCGGGACGGCGACGACATTTCCGTCGAATCCCTGCTTGCGCCGCCGAAGGTTCCAGCCAAGCGCAAACCAAAGGCGTCAAGGTCGCCGGCCAAGAAATCGGCGAAGAAAAAGTGACCTGACCGGGAGTCGCTGCGGCTTCCTAAGACGTGTTCCGGCATGTGTTTCCGTAATACGAGATTCTACGTAGTCGTTTGGAGATTCGCAGCTTGAAGATGCCTGGACGGCGATTTATCGTCCCCCTGCCCGAATTCCGGGCATGTTAATAATAAATCCATAATAAACGTTAAGTTAAGGCGCACCATGAACACTAAAAACAAGGGTTTCACCCTCGTTGAAATCATGATCGTCGTAGTAATCATCGGGCTTCTGGCTTCGATGGCTATTCCGGCGTTTCAGAAGGTCCGAACCAACTCGCAGGACAAGGCTGTCCTGAACAACGCCCGGCAGCTCTCTGCCGCCAGCGATCAATACTACCTGGAAAATGGTGTCTCGACCGTGGTCATCACTGACCTCATCGGGCCCACGACCTACGTGAAGGCTCTCAACTCAGTGGCCCTTGAGGTCTACCCGACCGGCTTCTCGCAGGGTACCACCATCACGATCACCGGTGTAGCCGGCTCGCGAACCATCACCTACGCCCCCTAAACCGGGCAAAATGGGGTTTTTTGTCACTTCGGAAATCCATGTTTTTCAACAAGTTAAACTGTACTGCAGGTTAGTGGCAGCGGGCAGTACTACGTATTTACGGTCTATTTAACTTGCTGGTAAAAAACAATGGAAATTGAATGGTAAGTCTAAGGAATTCCCATTTGGGACGTTATATCATCCAATACATAATCAATAGGCATCAAATGAAAATCACTAGCAATAACTCCAAGGGCTTCACCCTTGTCGAAATCATGATCGTCGTCGTCATCATCGGCCTCCTGGCCGCCATGGCGATTCCCGCGTTCCAGAAGGTCCGCACCAACTCCCAGGACAAAGCCGTATTGAACAACGCCCGCCAGCTCTCGGCCGGCGCTGACCAGTACTACCTGGAGAACGGTGTCTCGACTGTCATCATCACCGACCTCATCGGGCCCACGACCTACGTCAAGGCGCTCAACTCGGTGGCGAAGGAAGTCTACCCCGCGGGTTTCTCGCAGGGAACCACGATCACGATCACCGGCGTCGCAGGCGTTCGTACTATCACGTACGCCCCGTAATTTGGTTCGTAAATAATAAAACACATAAAGATAAGAGATAAGTATATGAATAACTCATCCATCAAATCCACCAAGGGCTTCACCCTTGTCGAAATCATGATTGTCGTCGTCATCATCGGCCTCCTGGCCGCCATGGCGATTCCCGCGTTCCAGAAGGTCCGCACCAACTCCCAGGACAAAGCCGTCCTGAACAACGCCCGCCAGCTCTCGGCCGGTGCTGATCAGTACTACCTGGAGAACGGTGTCTCGACCGTCATCATCACCGACCTCATCGGGCCCACGACCTACGTCAAGGCGCTCAACTCGGTGGCGAAGGAAGTCTATCCGGCCGGTTTCTCGCAGGGTACCACGATCACGATCACTGGCGTCGCCGGTGTCCGTACGATCACGTACGCCCCGTAATCGACATTCCGGAAGTTTTCTCCAAATTCAAAGCCGCCCGCATCATGTGGGCGGCTTTTTTTTGTCCCCCAGCTCACGCTCATGAACGGTCCCTCTCTTGCGCCGGCCCTCAAGGATAGGAGGGTCTGGCTGTTTGTCCTCATATCGGCGCTTTCCGCGGCCCTCGGCTTCAAGCTGGTGCCCGACGGGATGGCCCTGGACCTCGTCAACCGCACCGGATACTGGTGCGTTCTGGCAGCGTTCATCCTCTTTGTGCGCTCGCTCTGGGTCGCCTACCGCGGCGACCTAAGGTCCCTTGCCTCCAAGGGGATGCGCGGGTTCGACTGGGCCAGCCTCGCCATCATCGCCATGGGGGGCACGGTCCTCATCGTCCACGAGTCCTTCGGCTTCAAGATCGTCATGGACGAGGTGATGCTGGTCGGCACCTCGATGAGCATGCACTTCTCGAGGACGGTGCTGACGCCGTTGCGGGGCAGCGACATCCAGGGCGCCTTCGTGATCATCGAGGGCATGATGGACAAGCGCCAGCTGTTCTTCCCGTTCCTGGTCTCCATCCTCCACGACATCACGGGGTACCGGCCCGAGAACGCCTTCCTCCTGAATGCCCTCCTCGTGTACGTCTTCCTGGCGCTCGTGAACGCCGCCGGCCGCAAGCTGGCCGGGCGGATGGCGGGCTGGCTCGGCGTGGCCCTCTTTGCGGGGCTGCCGCTCCTTGCCCAGAACGCGACTGGAGGCGGGTTTGAGCTGCTCAACCTCGTGATGATCCTCTCGTCGCTGCTCCTCGGCGCGCGGTTCATCGAGAAGCGGGACGAGGCCTCGTTCACCGCCTTCTGCTACTCGGCGATGCTGCTGACCCAGGTCCGCTACGAGTCCGCCATCTTCCTGCTCCCCGTGGTCGGGATCATCACGTGGGTCTGGTACAGGGAGGGCAGGGCGATCCTGTCCTGGCAGGCTCTGGCGATACCGCCGCTCATGATCCACTGCGCCCTGCACAACCGGATCTTTGACCTTCGCTCCACTGCGTGGCAGCTGCAGAGCAAGCCGGGCTTCACGAAGCCCTTCTCGCCGGAGTACATCCCTTCGAACATTGCCCACGCGCTCGGATTCTTCTTCGGAAAGCCGACCGACCAGCCCAACTCCTACGTCCTGTCGACGCTCGGCTGCATCGGGCTTCTATTTTTCATCCTCTTGGCGATCAAGCGCTTGAAGGCTCTGGCGAGCGAGAGCCCGATCTCGGTGGCGACCATCTTCTTCTCGGCGGGGTTCGCGATCCAGCTCGGCCTGATGATGTGTTATTTCTGGGGGCAGTTTGACGACGCGATCATCCGCAGGCTGAGCCTGCCGACCCACCTTTGGATGGTCCTCGCGGTCCTCGCCGTCCTGACGCAGTTCCCGAAGCCGCCGGTCGTGAAGACGCTCCTCGGCATCGTCGTCCTCGGGATCCTGGCGCAGGGCGTGCCCTCGATGGCGGCCCACGCCTACAACCAGGAATACCTCGCGGGCCTTGAGACCCAATGGCGCATGCAGTTCATCAAGGACCAGCCCCTGAACGACTACCTGGCCATCGACAACGACTCCATCCTATGGGTGGCGAACCAGGTCTCGGCGACCACCATCCAGGCGGCGCGCGAGCACAAGGTGGATCTCGAGTTCTTCATCCGCACGCACACCTTCTCGAACATCTACGTCTTCCAGCGGTACAACATCGACCCGGTAACGGGCAAGATGACCATCCGCGACGGCGACGACCTCGGGCCGGACTTCGTTCTCGAGCCGGTGAGGGCGGAGCGCCTGCTGACCCTGACGCAGACGCGGATGAGCCGCGTTGCCGCGATCAAGGACGGTCCCAAGGTCATCGCGAGGCAGGATCCCGACGTCAACGTGCCGAAGGACCCGAAGCTGATCGAGCAGGAGCGGGCGGTCTACCTCGAGAACTTCCTGAAGCGCCTGCCATGAAGCGGGTGACGGGCCTTTTCAGGGGGGAGTCGGGGCGCAGGGGCCTGTGCTTCGCCCTGAGCTGCCTGCTGGCGGTCTATGTCGGCTACCGGGTGTTCAAGCCGACGGACGCCGCCCACCTCATCATCAAGTGGGGGTACTACTACATCCTCATGGTGTTCTCGATGTTCGTCTACTATGCCTGGAAGCTGGCGCGCGCGCGGCCCGGGGTCTGGAAGGCCTGGCTGCGCCGGCCGGGCGTGCCCGGGGCGGCGATCGCCGCCGGCACGGCGTTCGCCGTGTGGGCCGACTCCTTCCGGCACAAGATCCTCTTCGACGAGTTTGTGATCCAGGGCACGGCGTACACCATGCACATCACGAAGACGGTGAGCACCATCCTCAGGGCGTACAACCTCGACGGCACCTGGCTCACGATCGACACGTACCTGGACAAGCGGCCGTTCTTCTTCCCTTTCCTTGTGTCGCTGCTGCACGACCTTACGGGCTACCGGATCGCGAACATGTTCGCGCTCAATGTCGCGTGCGCGGCATTGCTCCTCGCGCTCCTCTATTGGTTCACCCGCGAGATCGCCGGGCGCCCCCAGGCGCTCCTCGCCGTGGCGCTGATGGCGCTCCTGCCGCTCTTCGGCCAGAACGCCACCGGGGCGGGGATGGACCTGCACAACCTGACGATGATCGCGCTCGTCGCCTGCCTGGGCGTCCTCTACCTCCGGGTGCCCGGCGAGGACCGGCTCTCGCTCCTTGTCCTCGGCGCCGTGCTCCTGGCCGAGAGCCGTTACGAGTCGGTGATCTTCATCGGGCCCGTGGCCTTCATCGTCTT